>Ga0308012_10000342_pt1 | contig 29580 bp, 21 predicted proteins | sample Neamet179_FD_203133 | JGI IMG/M metagenome (GOLD analysis project Ga0308012, IMG submission 203133) | Marine microbial communities from water near the shore, Antarctic Ocean - #179 | ecosystem: Environmental > Aquatic > Marine > Unclassified | place: Southern Ocean | collected 2014-07-25 | reverse complement strand
TGAAAATTTAACTGTTAAACTAAAGCACAAACTAAAGCAAAAACCATTCGCTTAGTATTATTTTTTCGCCTTTTTCTTCACTTGTTTCTTTGTTTTTGCTTTTTTCTGTGAAGTAGTCAGTTTAACTTTTGCTTTTTTATTTACAACGCGAGATTCTTTATTATTAGGTCTCAAACCTTGAATAAAACGACGTGATAAACGTTCTTTGGTATAACGCTCAATTTTGCCAATAACGCCCATATCATGAGCTTCAACCAATGATATAGCGGTACCTTTATTACCCGCACGACCTGTTCTGCCAATACGGTGAATATAAATATCTACTTTGCGCGGCATATCAAAGTTAATAACATGAGTAATGTCGTCAATATCTAAACCGCGTGCTGCAACATCTGTGGCAACTAATACTTTAACTTCGCCATTTTTGAAACGCTCAATCGCTTTATTACGCTTGTCCTGTGGCATTTTACCTTCTAGCCAGACACAAGGTAACTCTTCAGCGTAAAGTTTACCTGAAAGGGTTTGAACCGTTTCACGTTTATTAGCGAATACTACCGTACGCTCTACACCTTCTTGCTTAAGCGTATTCACTAACATATTTAGTTTATGATCTGTATTATCAGCTAAATGAATCCATTGATGAATAACCGCTTTCTCTTTACGAGAAGGGCTCGACTCTAAAAAGATAGGATCATTAAGTACTTCTTCAGCGAAATTCGACACGCCAGCGCTTTTTAATGTTGCTGAAAACAACATCGTTTGTTTACGCCAGCGAGCTTCGGCAACAATGCGGTTAATGGTTTCGCTAAAGCCTAAATCGAGCATGCGATCTGCTTCATCTAAAATAAGAATTTCAATTTCGCGTGCATCAAACTGTTCGTTTTCAATGTATTCCATTAAACGACCAGGTGTTGCAACTAAAATATCAGTAGTGCTGGTTAATATGTCGGAGTGGCTACCGTAATTAACGCCACCCGTAATAACACCCGTTTTAATTTTAGTCAGTTCAGTGATTTGCTCACTGTCTTCGCCAATTTGTATAGCTAATTCACGTGTTGGCGTTAAAATTAATACGCGAGGGAAACCCGGTTTAGTACGTGGGTAATCTAATAAATGTTGAGCAACTGGCAGTAAAAATGCAGCAGTTTTACCTGTACCTGTTGGTGCGGATGCCAGAATATCTTTGCCAATCATCGCTTCAGGAATAACGAGTTCTTGAATTGAGGTAGGCTTGGTGTAACCAATTTTTTGTATACTGGCTAATAATTCTGAGTCTAGATCAAATTTCTCAAACATAGGGGATAATTCACTAAAGGTTATTAAGGATTAATATGGAGGCAATTATAGTGGGTTTAGCCCTTGCTGTAACTATTTATTGCAAGGGCTTTATAATTCATTAAAGAAACATTTTTTGGATGTAAATTTGAGGAGAAGTTATTACTAGAGTAAAGCGCTGTACTCTACTAGTATTTGTTCGCACCAAGTATCTAAACGTTCATCGGTTAAAGTGTATTGGCTATCTTCATCTAAGGCTAAACCGACAAACTCGCTGTTATCGTTGGTTAGCGCTTTTGAGGCAGTAAACTCATAACCTTGGTTTGGCCAAAAGCCAATTACGTTACCTTCTTGAACGAGTACTTGCTCGTGTAACATGCCAAGTGCATCTTGAAACCATTCAGCATAGCCCACTTGATCGCCCATTCCGTATAAGGCAACGATCTTATCGCTGAGGTCTAGTTGATTAATATCACTCCAAATTGATTCCCAATCTTCTTGGATCTCGCCGTAATCCCAAGTAGATATACCTAAAATGATAAAATCATAATCAAGACATAACGCTAATGGCTGATCTTTGATATTAAATATATCTACCAAATCAGCACCTATTATTGTTTGAATTTTCTCGGCAACTATCTCTGTGTAACAAGTGGTTGAACCATAAAATAAACCAATTTTCATTTGCTGTTTCCAATAATTAGATGAGCGAATACGGAGACTCAGCGAGATTTTAGCAAAAACATTTATATTTGTTTACAAGTTAATTCAAAATAGAGGTTATTTAAAGTTGCAAATAGTGTCTCATCGCTGTAATTTCCATGTTAATAATTAGATCTACTGAATTAAGCTGAATAGTTTTGCTTCTTTTTTATAGGTTTATTGCTTTTAATTGTTAGGAAGTCGTTAGGAATCATTATGTATAAAACTTTATTTTTTAGCGCTGTATTCACCGCTTTTACTTTGCCCCTTTTAATATCAAACGCGAATGCTCAAGCGCCTGTTGATGTGCCAGCTTCATTGGCTAAACCAGCCAATGATTCAAGTGTGCTAGATGTTGATTTTTTGAAAGCTAAAATTAGTCGTTCTTTAGGATTAACCGTAACTAAAGTGGAAAAATCACCAATGCCAGATATTGCTTTGGTGATAACAGACCAAGGTTTGTTTTATGCAAGTTACAATGGCGATTTTTTAATTCACGGAAAAGTTTATAGTTTGGGTGATGAGGTGACGGACATCTCTGAAGCAAGTTTAGCTAAAGTTCGTCTTGAAGGCCTTAAGACCTTTAAAGATGACACTATTACTTATAAAGCTAAAGATGAAAAATATGTAGTAACTGTATTCACTGATATTACCTGTGGTTATTGCCGTAAAATGCATGGTGAAATGGCTGACTATAATGATTTAGGTATTACGGTTAAATACCTAGCCTATCCGCGTGCAGGTATTAAAGATAGAACAGGTAATCTGAGCCAAGGCTTTAAAGATTTACGTTCAGTTTGGTGTAGTGATGATAGTGCTGCCGCATTAACACTTGCTAAATCAGGTAGTAGTATCGCTAATCGAATTTGTGAAACACCTATTGAAGCCCAGTATGATTTTGGTCGTCAAATTGGTGTGAATGGTACTCCTGCAATTATATTGTCAAACGGTACAATGATCCCTGGTTACCAACCTGCAGCGCAACTAGAAAAGTTACTAAAAACTATTTAATCCGGTTTAGTTTACTTTTTAGTTCACTTCTTTTAGTGACATAAATAATCTCTAGAAAAGTACTTGTTGATTTTCACCAAGTACTTTTTTTATGCTAAAAAATAATAGTTTTTTGCCACAATACTCTTAACAATAAAACTGAGAACAATTGCATGAGTAAAAAAATCATTCGTCGAGATAAAGTGTCTACAAGCCATTTACCTGATAGCTTACCTGAAATAGTAAAACAAATTTATGCAAGCCGTGGTATGCAATCTGCACAAGAGCTTGAGCTTAACGTTTCTCGTTTACAAGGTATGGTCGATGAAACTGCGCTTATGGGTATGGACAAAGCCTGTCAGTTATTACATGACGCTTTAGTTAATAAATTACGCATTGTGATCGTTGGCGATTTTGATGCCGATGGCGCAACCAGTACAGCATTAATGATGACAGCATTGAATTTGTTTAATAGCAATAATCATGACTTTATTGTGCCAAATCGTTTTGAGTATGGATATGGTTTAACACCTGAAATTGTTGACCTTGCCGCAGAGCAACAGGCACAAATGCTAATAACTGTGGATAATGGCATTAGTTGTATTGCCGGTGTTAAGCGCGCCAAAGACTTAGGCATGCAGGTTATTGTTACTGATCATCATTTACCTGGGCATTCCCTACCAATTGCTGACGCTATTGTTAACCCTAATCAACATGGCTGTAATTTTCCCAGTAAAGCATTAGCGGGTGTTGGCGTTGCTTTCTATTTAATGTTGGCATTAAGAAAGTATTGCCGAGAACAAGACTACTTTACCAAACAAGGCATTAGCGAACCAAATATTGCTCAGCTATTAGATTTAGTCGCGTTAGGGACTGTTGCTGATGTGGTTTCGCTTGATGCAAATAATCGTATTTTGGTGGCTCAAGGTTTAAAACGGATTCGTGCAGGACAAACCCGTCCAGGTATTCAAGCGCTTATTGAAATAGCGAATAAAAATCAGCAGCGTTTAGTGGCTAGCGATTTCGGTTTTGCCTTAGGGCCAAGAATTAATGCAGCAGGGCGCTTAGATGACATGTCTTACGGCATTAATTGTTTATTGGCTAATGATTTATCAAGTGCCCGCGCGATGGCTGCAGAGCTTGATGACTTAAATAAAGCGCGCCGAGAAATTGAGCAGGGCATGCAACAAGAAGCGGAGCGAGTACTTACATCGCTTAACTTTGATGAAGATAATTTACCCAATGCTATTTCACTTTTTCAAGCTGATTGGCATCAAGGCGTAATAGGTATTGTTGCAGGTCGATTAAAAGAAAAGTTTCATCGTCCTTGTATTGTTTTTGCTAAAGCGAATGACGCGGATAATGATCCAGAGAGCGCTGAAATTAAAGGTTCGGCACGTTCAATCCCCGGCTTACATATACGTGATTTACTTGAGCATATTGATAGCCAAAATCCGGGACTCATTATTAAGTTTGGTGGTCATGCAATGGCTGCAGGTTTATCTATTAAACAAAAAGACTTTGCTCATTTTAAACAAGAATTCAATACACTGGCGGGCAAGTGGTTAAAGCCAGAAGATTTAAATAGCATTATTCTTTCAGACGGTGAATTAAGTACCGAGTTGTTAACGCTTGAATTTGCCGAGCAGTTACGTGAAGCAGGGCCCTGGGGACAAAATTTTCCTGAACCTTTATTTGATGACATATTCACGTTAGTACAACAGCGCATTGTCGGTGAAAAACATTTGAAAATAGTAGTACAAAAAACGGCTGTTGATAAAAATGGTCGGCAAAGCCAGCAAGTTTTTGATGGCATCGCCTTTAATGTTGATGTTAAGGCTTGGCCTAATGCAACAGCTAAAGAAGTACACCTTGCCTATCGTCTTGATGTTAATGAGTTTCGTGGTAAGCGAACAGTACAATTGATGATTGAAGATATTAGAACAGCTTAATTGGCATTCGGAACGAGAGATTTAGAGTTTAATATTTATAAAGTTATCATTTAGAACACAATAATTAGAAGTTAATATTTTGAAAGTCATATTTTAAAAGTCATATTTTAAAAGTCACATTTTCAAGTAACATTTTAAAAGTAATATAGGAGATAAAGGTGGATCAAACATTGGCGACTATTCCGCTCACTAATCTTGCCATCGCTTTTATCCCTGTTGGTTTTGTACTGATACTATTAACTTGTTGGTCGTTACCTCAAAAGCGAACATTACATGCATTAGTGCGTATGTTAATGCAGTTATTGCTAGTAGGTTATGTTTTAAGTTACATTTTTGAAAGCCATAATGCTTGGGTAATAGGATCATTGCTTTTTATTATGGTGCTGTTTTCCAGTTGGATAGCCTTAAACAACATTGAATCGTCCCGCGACATCACACGGAAATCGCTATTTCGTCATGCTTTTTTAGCTATTTCTATCAGTAGCCTCGTGATATTACTATTTATTACCCAAGGTGTATTGAGCCTTGAACCTTGGTACAACCCTAAAACACTTGTCCCCCTTGCGGGTATGGTATTCGCCAATGGCATGAATAGCGTAAGTTTATGCGGAGAACGTTTTTTTGCTGAAATTAATCGCGATGAAACTTATTTAAAGGCACGTAATATTGCTTTTAAAGCATCAATGATCCCAAATATCAATGCTCTTTTTGCTGTGGGTATCGTCTCGTTGCCTGGTATGATGACCGGGCAAATACTTGCGGGTGTTTCCCCATTTATAGCCGCGCGTTATCAAATTATGGTAATGAGCATGGTCTTCGCGTCAGCAGGTTTAGCATCGGCAATATTTTTAATGTTACATAAACCTAAAAGCATGGATTAATGTAACTTGGATTCTAATAACAAGGCACACAAATGAGAACAGAAAACCAAATAGATAAAGAGAACACAATAAAAGAAATGGTAAGAGAGCTCTATAAAATATATTTTATTTGCACTATTCCAATGGTCGCATTGACGTTAGCTTTTTATGAGATGTTTGGTTCAAATTCAGAACCTCTTTTTGACTTTTTAAGAAGTAAAATCGTCGTTAATTTATTATTTGTAACGGGTGTTGTTTCTATGTTTTGGTGTTCACATAAAATATACAAAGTCATCGTAAAAGCACAAAAACATAATAATGAAAGTAAAAACTCTTAACTTTAATACATACGAAGACGGCTACAGGAATTTAAAATGTATACCGATGAAGATTTAAATCGTGCAGTAAAAAATGGCATATTCACTCCCTCATCTGTCGACGAATTTAAGACGTCAGTATCATCATTAAAAAATTCACAAAATGTCGACGAAGAAAACTTTAGGCTCATTGGTGGCTTTAATGATGTCTTTGTTGTTATTGCGTGTTTCTTACTTTTATTTTCTTCTATTTTTGTTTTAAAACCAATGAACGAGACCTTCGGACTCATAAGCTTTGTCGCTTTATCTTGGGGCTTATCAGAGTTTTTTGTATTAAAAAGAAAAATGTCATTACCTGCAATCTTGCTACTGGTTTCTTTTGTTGGCGGGGTCTACGTATTGGCCTCTTCATTTTTCCCGCAAACCTCAGAAAACTATCTTATCGCCGCTGCTGCAGCATCTACCATTGCTGCTTATTTACATTGGCTACGCTTTAAAGTGCCTATTACCGTGGCTGCAGGTACTATTGCTGGTATTGTTTTAATTATTGCACTTGTTTTGAATGGATACCCTAGTGCACAAGAGTGGCTGCTTGGTATTTTATTTATTGGCGGAATGGCATCATTTTGTTTAGCAATGTATTGGGACTCAGCTGATATAAAAAGAACAACACGAAAATCTGACGTTGCTTTTTGGTTGCACCTTTCCTCAGCACCACTAATTATTCACCCTGTCTTTTCAACTTTGGGCGTGCTCGATGGCAATGAAAACCTGTTTAATATGGGCTTAGTTATCATTTTATATATATTAATGACAATGATATCGATTGTAATTGATCGCCGAGCTTTTATGGTTTCATCGCTCGTGTATGTAATATATGCGCTCACAACGATAGTTAATACTTACGGTGGCATTGGTTATGGCTTTGCTGTTACAGGTACTGTAATGGGGGCTGTGTTATTATTATTGTCTGCATTTTGGCAACTAGCTAGAAAGAAAATAGTATCAACACTTCCGCTTAAAATAAGACAGTACATCCCTAAAGTTGATGTAACATGATACTTAATTTCATTTAAACCCTTACGTCACCAGTGAAGAATTAACCGTGGTTGATATTTCACTTTATGGTTACACACATGTGGCTCATTAAGATGTTTTTGACCAGCCAACTTACCTCAAATACAGTGGTGGCGTAAATAGCGATAACCTAAGCCATAGCAGCATTACTTACGGTCTATCGATACTTATTTAATATTTACTTTATGCCAAATTGCTTGATGAATTTCTTCACCTTTAATATCCCTAAAAACATTATGATGAATTAATTCAAAACCCTTATTTGATTTTTCTTTATTGATTTCAGTAAAGCGAATTTTTGTAATACCATAATACCAGTACCACCCGAACGAATGTTTCAGAGGTACATTTGAATACTTTATGCGGTAATGATTTACCCCATTAATTAGCTTACCATTTAGTTCCGTCAACCAGATTTTTTTACCCCACAATCCTTGCTTTTTTAGGTAAGTAACATGTTCTTTTAGATCGCTTGAAGAAAGCCATTCAGAAAGCTCATTGGGTTTATAAGAAAAAAGAGCAGACTGTTCAACTTTAGCTGATTGGGCGTTTTCAGAATGATAAACGTTTCTCCATTGTTCACTTGCGAATAAATGGGAAGGCACCATTACTGCACCCATCAATAACAAGAGTAATGAAATTACATTTTTAGTTAACATTTTTATTCCTAAAGTTCTCTATTATCCATAATAGCTTGTGGTTCAATCATAGATACTATCATGATTATATTATCTGAATTCACCATAAAAAATACAGCATCATAAGATAAAAACATTAAAAAATAATCGTGCTTTTATAGTCATTTATTTACCCCTCTAATTACGGTATAATGCGCGACTATTTGTCTATTGCCTATTGATGTTAAATCTATGTCGCAATAAAACAATTCATTAACTTTCATGTTTGAAGAGCTATGTTCGAAACAAATCCGATATTAAGCAAGTTAAAAGAAATCCGTGAGCGCGCTAATATGCTTAGGGGGTACCTTTGACTACGACGTTAAAGCAGAACGTTTAGTTGAAGTTTCACGAGAATTAGAAACGCCAGAAATTTGGAATGATCCTGAAAAAGCTCAATCGCTTGGTAAAGAACGTAGTGCTTTAGAAGAAGTCGTTAATACCATTGTAGAACTTGAAACTGGTTGTACAGATATTGAAGAATTGGTTGAACTCGCGGTAGAAGAGTCTGACCAAGAAACATTTGATGACGCCGAAGTCGAAGCAGCAGCTTTAGATGCCGTATTAGAAAAATTAGAATTTCGTCGTATGTTTTGTGGCGAACAAGATGCTAACAATGCTTATTTAGATATTCAGTCTGGCTCTGGCGGTACAGAAGCGCAAGATTGGGCTGAAATGCTAATGCGTATGTATTTACGTTGGGGTGAAGCACACGGTTATAAAACCGAAGCTATTGAAGTTACTGACGGAGATGTTGCGGGTATTAAAGGCTGTACTATTAAGTACACTGGTGAATACGCTTATGGTTGGTTACGCACTGAAACGGGTGTTCATCGTTTAGTTCGCAAGTCACCATTTGACTCATCAGGTCGTCGTCATACCTCATTTGCTTCAGCGTTTATTTACCCTGAAATTGATGACAATATCGAAATTGATATCAATCCTGCAGATTTACGTATTGATACTTTTCGAGCATCTGGCGCTGGTGGTCAACATGTAAATAAAACCGATTCAGCTATTCGTATTACTCATGAGCCTACGGGAGCTGTAGTTGCTTGTCAGGCAGATCGTTCTCAGCATAAAAATAGAGCGACAGCAATGAAGCTGCTTAAAGCTAAGTTGTATGAAATGGAAATGCAAAAACAAAATTCAGACAAACAAGTATTAGAAGATGGTAAATCAGATATAGGGTGGGGCAGTCAAATTCGCTCTTACGTATTAGATGATAGCCGTATTAAAGATTTAAGAACGGGTGTTGAAAATAGAAACACCCAAGCCGTATTAGATGGTGATTTAGATAAATTTTTAGAAGCCAGTTTAAAGTCTGGTTTGTAATATTTAACTTAATAGAATCCATTAACCCATTGTAAAATTACAGATAACGTTGAGAAATAAAATGACAGATAAAGCCAATAAAGCAAGTGATGCACCCGTAGCACAAGATGAAAACAAACTAATTGCTGAGCGTCGTGTAAAGCTTGAAAAGATTCGCTCTAATAGTTCAGCGAATGGTTTTCCTAACGATTTTAATCGTGAACATTTAGCTGCAGACATTCAAGCAGAACACGGTGAAAAAACTAAAGAAGAACTTGAAGAACTTCAAGTGACTTACGCTATTGCTGGTCGTGTTATGGCAAAACGTGGACCTTTCTTAGTTATTCAAGACTCAAGTGGTCGTATCCAAGGTTACGCTGACAAAGTGGTTCAAAAAGAAATAAGAGCCAAATGGGGCAACCTAGATGTAGGTGATATTGTTGGTGTTAAAGGTATTTTACATAAGTCAGGTAAAGGTGACCTTTACGTGAATTTGGAAGAATACTCATTATTGACTAAGTCTTTACGCCCTTTACCAGAAAAATTCCACGGTTTATCTGATCAAGAAACTAAGTATCGTCAACGTTATGTCGATTTAATCATCAACGAAGATACACGTAATACTTTTAAGATTCGTTCAAAAATTGTTGCGGGTATTCGTAACTTTTTAACGCAACGTGATTTCATGGAAGTTGAAACGCCGATGTTACAAATCATCCCTGGTGGCGCAACAGCTAAACCATTTATGACACATCATAATACTTTTGATCTTGATATGTATTTACGTATCGCCCCAGAGCTTAATCTTAAGCGTTTAGTGGTTGGTGGTTTTGACCGTGTATTTGAAATCAACCGTAGTTTCCGTAACGAAGGTATTTCAACGCGTCATAATCCAGAATTCACCATGATTGAATTCTACCAAGCCTACGCTGATTACCATGACCTAATGAACACAACGGAAGAAATGTTACGTACTATTGCGCAAGACGTATTAGGTACTACCACTATTCGTAACACGGTTAAAAATGCTGAAGGCGAAGTAATAGAAGAAAAATTCTATGACCTTGGTAAACCGTTTGCTCGTTTATCAATGGTTGATGCTATTTTAACTTACGGTAAAGATCATCATGGTGCTGCAAGTTTTGATGAAGCTGCATTACGTGACCCTGAAAACAACTTCGATACAATTAAAGCAATCGCTAAAGCAGTTGGTGTTAAAGAAACGAGTGCTTCTAAAGTGTGGGGCCCTGGTAAGTACATCTGCGAAATTTTTGAAGAAGTAGCAGAGCATTTATTAGACCAACCAACATTCATTACTGAATACCCTTGGGAAGTTTCACCATTAGCACGTCGTAACGATGAAAATTCATTCATCACCGACCGTTTTGAGTTCTTTGTTGGCGGCCGTGAATTAGCTAATGGTTTCTCTGAGCTTAACGATGCTGAAGACCAAGCTGAACGTTTCCAAAAACAAGTAACAGAAAAAGATGCCGGTGATGATGAAGCGATGCATTATGATGCTGATTACATCACAGCTTTAGAATATGGTTTACCGCCAACAGCGGGTGAAGGTATTGGTATCGATCGCTTAGTGATGTTATTTACTGACTCACCAACGATCAAAGATGTTATTTTATTCCCTCATATGCGCCCAGAAGCGGAATAATTTATTTAGCAGTTAAGAAAAAAGCTAATAGAACGTTAATAACTAAAGCTAACTGCTAAAGTTAAAGAATAAAATTTTAAGCCCTGTTAATGCCTAACTAAATTGCATAACAGGGCTTTTTTATTGCTGTAATTTTCATTGGTTATCTCTATCGAATAAAAACTATGGATAGAGGGATAGGTATCAAAACGCTTAGTTCTATGTGAGTTACGCGACTTTCTAAGTATCGAATTAATCACTAGGATAATCGAAGATTAAACGACATTTTAAATCATTAAGGTATTGTTGTATCAACAAAAAATAATATTATATTTAATGAGCAAGTTTAAGTAGAATACACCGTAACTTTATTAATGAACCCTAATTAATAACTAAACTTGTTTAAGGATTAACATGAAAAAAATTGTCTTATTTGTATTTTCTCTATTACTCATTGGTTGTTCTGACCATGATGATGCACCACCTCCTATTACGTTAACCAAAATTGATTTAATCATAGATCGCGATGTAATACCTGTAGGTGTTACTACTCAAGCGCAGGTTATTGGTTACTACACTGATGGCACAACTGACAGACTCAATGTTACACAACTCGATACCCTTGAAAGTAGCAGCAATATTGATACAAGTGACAGAGATAGTTATACCTTTTTTATTACGGCTAATGCGGCAGGTGAGGCAAAATTAACGGTCAGTGAAGCTGGTTTCACAGACACTGAAACATTTATCGTGTCTGATGCTGAACTTACTTCTATTGCGGTGACTCCTGGCTATATAAATTTAATTGAAGGTCTTACTCAAACGTATAGCGCAACAGGTACGTATTCAGACGATAGCACCCATTTATTAGAACCTGATGTAGTGCTTTGGGCAAGTTCTGACACTGCCGTTTCTACTATTGATAATGCTACAGCTATCGCAACAGCAGTCTCTGCAGGCAATACAACAATTTCTGCGACAGTTGGTATCATCAATGGAGAAACTAATTTAAGGACTGTTTATAAAACCTTATCATCAATAGAGATTATGCCTGCAACAGAGCAGTTATCCTTGCCAGTTGGTGTAACGAAAACCTTTTACGCACGAGCTTTTTACGATAATGGTACCGACGAAGATGTCACTGAAAATGAAAACTTTAGCTGGAAAACAAGTGACTCCCTAATATTAACTAATAACCATACTAATGACGATGGTTTCAATCAGCCATATAATATTTATACTGCAAAAGAAATTGGTGTCGCTGACGTTACCCTCGAACAGACTAGTGTGAACGTAATCAGTAATGTGATTACAATTAACGTGGAACACAAAACGTATCAGGGCATTAAAGTCACTAGTGAGTCGAATTCTATCCCCGTGGGTATTACAAAACATTTTACTGCAACCGCTTATTTTGGAGAAAATAACGAAGATCAATATGATGTATCTTTACTATCTCATTGGTCCTCAAATTCTGATGCTGCTAGTGTGGTCTTGGGCTTTGTACATGGTAATACGGTAACGGTTAATACCAATGCCCCAGTAGAAATTACCGCAACATTTTCTAGTCAATCGGACTTTGAAACAGTATGGATTACCGATGCTATTGTGCAGTCAATTGATGTAACGCCAGATAATATTATTATCTCTCGTGGTTATAGCCAGCAATATACTGCTACAGGGCATTTCTCGGATGGCAGCTCACATAGTTTAGCGGCAGAAGAGGGCGTTGCTTGGTCGGTAATTCTTAACAGTGACTTGAACGGTGACGGTTTATCGGATACGAATGATCGAAATTCAGAGGTGACTATCGATGGCTTAGTCACCAATATCCACAACGATTTTTCTGACACAACTTCAGACAACGTAACGGCAAAATTAAGTGGCATCTCGGGTAGTGAAAAAATTTATTTGCCAAGTAAAATTTTATTACAACATAATGGCTTAGAGTTTTCCGGCACGCCAAGTGTTGGCGAAGTACAGGCAATGGGTACACCGTACGATCCTGAAAAAGCCTATTATGATGCGTACCTTAATTTTTCTGAAGCCCAAGCCTATTGTGATGCCTTAGTATATAACGCGTTTGCAAACTGGCGATTACCTACTAGAGATGAGCTTCAAGCATTTGATGATGAGTATAATCCAAACGGTACAACGGATTTAAATAGCATTTATAATTGGCCATTAATTGCAGGGTATTGGACATCAACAGAAAGCGATGTTGATAAACATCATAATCTTGGTTTACTTAATGTCGGTGGCGAGACCTCATTTCCAGATGACTACGCAGGCAACGTGAGTTGTGTACGTGTAGTGAATTAATCTACTTAAGTAAGACATAAGCGCGAATAAATTCCCGCCTACGATAGATATACTGTAGGCGAATTTATTCGCGCTTTTTTATGTGAAGACTTATTTATCCAGCTCACATAATTACTTTCGTACTAACACCTTTACGGGATCGTTCTTTCTTGGTGCTTTCTTCGATACTGTAGGCGGGAATTTATTCGCGCTTTTTTATGTGAAGACTTATTTATCCAGCTCACATAATTACTTTCGTACTAACATCCTTTACTAATCCTTCTTATCACTGTTCTTTTTATCGATAATTTAGTAACTTACTAATAAAATATACTTATCGACACTTACTCGTACATTTATTTAACTGTCATTAATAAATTAAAATAACAACAAGGAAAATAAATGAGTACTTCAAGAGGCGGCTTTAGTTCGCGTTTCGGTTTTATTATGGCGGCGGCGGGCTCTGCTGTTGGATTAGGTAATATTTGGGGTTTTCCAACTCAAACAGCGAGCAATGGTGGCGCTGCTTTTGTTTTAGTGTATTTAGTTTTAGCATTTTTTTTAGCTTATCCCGCGTTTATGGCTGAACTTTTAATCGGGCGATATGGTCAAGCGAATGCCGTTACCAGTATGCAGAAAATTGCACGCAATACTTGGCAAAAACGCTTTGGCTTTGTGGTTGGTTTTGGCGGTATTATTTGTGCCGCTCTGATTTTAAGCTTTTATGGAATTATTGCTGGTTGGATGATGTCTTATGCTATTGAACCATTAGCAAGGTTAGGCGGCTTTACCGGCGCAGCTAACTGGCTGATAAACCATTCATTAATGCGAAATATCCTCTTTACTGCCTTCTTTATGGGATTAACTATTTTTATCATTCGTCGTGGGGTTGAGCAGGGGATTGAAAAGTGGTCAAAACGATTAATGCCAATGTTAATAGGCTTACTGGTTTTACTCATCATTTATGTATTCACGCTAGAAGGTTCAAAAGAAGGCTTTAACGCTTACTTAAATCCTGATATTTCCCGTATATTAGAACCTGAACTTCTCATTAGTGCATTAGGTCAGGCATTTTTCTCTTTGTCATTAGGTACTAGTGTAATGATCATTTATGGCTCTTATATCGCTAAAAAAGAGAACTTAGTGACATTAGGCGCACAAGTTACCCTTATCGATGTGTCTATTGCCTTTCTTGCTGGTTTATTAATTATTCCTGCTATGTATGTTGCACAAGCGCAAGGCATAGCAATATTTAGTGAGGATGGTAGCTTAATTTCAGGATCAAATTTGGTATTCACTGTATTACCCTCACTATTTTCTGGCATGGGGGTTGTTGGTTTATTCGTTGCATTTGGTTTTTTTGTTTTGATGTCGATAGCTGCATTAACCTCTTCTATCTCGATGCTTGAAGGACCCGTATCTTATGCGGTTGAACGTCATAATATGCCACGAGAAAAAGCCACTACCCGTATTGGTGTTGGGGTACTAGTACTCAGTATTATCATAGTCATTAATTTATCGTGGATGTTAGATTTTATCGCGACATTATCAACACAATATGGTCAGCCAATTATCGCTATGTTGTGTTGCATATTTGCTGGTTGGATATGGCATAGAAGTGATGTTTTAGCGGAGATTAAACAGGGCAACGAAAAGATAGAATATAGCTTCTTTTGGAAGATTTGGCCCTGGTATACTAAATTCGTTTGCCCTACAGCCATTGCATTAGTCTTTTGGCATTCATTGTAAAACTTATCGCTAACTAAATTGAACGCAACTAAAGCTTTGGCCAGTTTAACAACCAAGGCTTTTTTAATGCCGACAATTCATCAATAATCTGTCCATTAATTTGAGTAACTAAGTAATATTCGCCGCTACTAGGCAAGCATGTAAACTCAAAGGCCTCACCTAAATAATTAAACTTGAGTGCATAGGCATGTAAATATCCTCTATCTGCTTGAGATTGCGTGTAATAAAGAGGATCCCCAACAATGGGCGATCCTATACTTGAAAGTGCCACGCGTAATTGATGTGTTTTACCTGAATGAGGCTTGAGCAGATATAACCTCTGTTTATTTGGAATACTGAATGAGAAAAATTGCGTAATGGCTGGGTTTTCCATCGTACGCAATAACTTAAACATACCTCGGCGACTTTTCCCCATATCGCCTTTAATCAAACCTTGCTTTTTAGTGGGTTTTTTATCGGCAATAGCAAGGTAGTATTTTTCTATATTATGTTCTTCAAATACCTTACCAAAGGCTTGTGCGCACGGTAAGTTTTTAGCAAAAATAACTAAACCAGAGGTCATTTTATCTAACCTATGCACAGGATAAAGTTCAGCGCTTTTCTCTCGGTTAGTTAAATACCCTTTGACCAATGAATGTAGTCCGGTGCCGATATCTCCTTCATCATGAAAGTTAACTCCTGCATCTTTATCAACCACAATAAAATCAGGGTGTTCTGCAATAATTTTAATCATTTAAGTTTACCGGTGAGTCACTATGTTTGCTATGATAATTCAAACTTTACATTTTTACTCTCTATACAGGATGTTATTTTGCGTCAATCTTCTCGAATCAATTTTTCTACACAAATTATAAATACTTTTAGAATCTCAGTCGTAGCCGCGAGTAGTGCATTATTGTTGGCTTGTACTAGTCAAGAACCTGCAGCTATGCTTAAAGGCATTAACTTAGTCGAGTCGGTTTCTCCTCAAGAAAATACGATTAATATCCCCTTTAAAAAGTACAAATTAGATAATGGTTTGACAGTAATCTTACACCAAGATAACTCAGACCCTCTGGTACATGTTGATGTAACCTACCATGTTGGATCCGCTAGAGAGCAATTAGGTAAGTCAGGTTTTGCCCATTTTTTTGAACATATGATGTTTCAAGGCTCTCAAAATGTTGCAGATGAACAGCACTTTAAAGTAGTTACGCAAAGTGGCGGTAACCTAAATGGTACAACCAACTCAGATCGCACTAACTATTATGAAACGGTACCGAAAAACCAACTAGAAAAAATGTTATGGCTTGAATCAGATCGCATGGGCTTCTTATTAGAGGCTATAACGCCTGAAAAATTTGAGATACAACGTGCAACAGTCAAAAATGAACGTGGTCAAAATGTTGATAATCGACCTTATGGCCGATTAAATGAAACCGTTAATCAAATGATTTTTCCACGCGAACACCCTTATTCATGGCCAGTTATTGGTTATATGACCGATTTAGACCGCGGTACAGTTACTGATTTAAAAGAGTTTTTCTCTCGTTGGTATGGACCTAATAACGCGGTACTGACAATTGGTGGCGATATTGATGAGGCACAAACACTTGCATGGGTAAATAAATATTTTGGTAAATTAGCAGCTGGACCAACAGTAGAGAGTATGCCGCAAACGGCAGTGACACTTGAAGAAAATCGTTACTATTCATTTAGCGATAACGTGTCGCTACCTCTGCTATACATCAGTTATCCAACTGTTTATGGCATGCATGATGATGAACCAGCGTTAGATGTTCTTGCTAATATATTGGGTAATGGACCAACCTCATTACTTTATAAAAATTTAGTTAAATCAGGTGTTGCAGTACAAGCCGGCGCGAGTCATCCATGTCGCGAACTTGCTTGTCAAATGAGCTTTTATGCATTACCTAACCCTCAGCAAGGCTTGGACTTATCAAAAATTGAAAAAGTGATTAATGATACGTTAGTTGAATTTGAAGAACGCGGTGTTAATGACGAGGATTTATTAAAAACTAAAGTAAGTATCGAAACGGGTACTATTTATGGTTTGCAAAGTGTTTCAGGAAAAGTATCTAGCTTAGCTCATTATCAAACCGTCTTAGGTGATGCTAATTACACCGAGCAACAAGTTGCGCGATATAACAATGTGACTAAAGCTGATGTTATGCGTGTATTTAAACAATATATTCAGGGTAAAGGTGCTGCGATATTATCAATAGTGCCTAATGGACAAGAAACCTTAATTGCACGAGTAGATACTTTTACTTTACCTGATGTAAGTAATCCGCCAATACTTGCTGAACTTGATACTCCTATCATGAAAAACGTGAGTGATTTTGATCGTAGCGTTATGCCTAAATCCGGTGCTAACCCACAAGTCGTTGTACCAAGTCTCTGGCGTGAGAGTTTTGAAAATGGTATAGAAATTATCGCATCTAAAAACAGCGAAACACCTACGGTTAGTTTGTTATTAAGCCTTGATGGCGGTGTTTTACTTGATTCTGCCGATAAAGCCGGTTTAGCTAGTTTAACAGCCAGTTTAATGAATGAAGGCACTACTATTCGAAGTAAAGAAAAACTATCTAATGAATTAGCTATTTTAGGCAGTAGTATTTCTATTGGTGCAGGTGGTCGTAATACCTACATCAGAGTGAATACTTTAGTTAAAAACCTTGATGAAACGTTGGCGCTAATGAATGAGATGATGTTTAAACCTGAGTTTGCACAAGATGATTTTGATCGAGTTAAAAATCAACTTTTACAAGGTTTAGAGCAAGGTAATAAAGACGCTAGAACATTATCAAGTAGAGCTTTAAAGCAAGTCACTTATGGGACGAATAACCGCTTTGGTCTAGCAGATAGTGGAACAATCGCAACTGTATCAGCGATAACACTTGATGATGTAAAAAGCTTTTATCAAAGCTATTTTTCACCCGCTAAAGCTAGCTTAGTTATGGTTGGAGATATTGATAAAAGTGATTTTCTTTCAAAATTGTGGCCATTAAAAGCATGGAAAGGTAACGACTATACTATTAAAGGGGATTATGAATTTCCTGAAGTAACAGCGAATAAAGTTTACTTTGTCGATTTACCAAATTCGAGTCAATCTGTAATTAATTTATCACGAAGAGCGATGACTTATGATGCAACAGGTGAACACTTTAAAGCCACATTAATGAATTACCCTTTAGGTGGTGCTTTCAATAGCCGTATAAATTTAAACTTACGTGAAGAGAAAGGTTATACCTACGGTGCGTCAAGTTATTACTCAGCAGGTAAAACCCTTGGTCGTTATAGCGTTGGCGCAAGTGTAAAGCAAGAGCATACATACGACTCAATAGTTGAAATAGAAAAAGAACTAAATAACTACAAAGAAAAAGGCTTAACTGATGCTGAAGTTAATTTTATGCGTCAAGCTATCTCGCAAAGTGAAGCGTTAAGCTTTGAAACGCCTAGTCAAAAAAGTGGATTTTTAAGACAGTTATTGCAGTTTAACTTACCCACTAATTATGGCGAAAAGCAAAGTGACATCATAACAAATATCACTATTGAACAACTTAATGATATTGCGGCAAAAGAATTAGCTAAACCTATGCAATGGATTATCGTTGGAGACGGTCAAGTAGTTAAGCCACAATTAGAAAAACTTAAATTAGAAGTGGTTGAGCTAGAATTAGCCAAATAATACGACACTAATAATTAATAAACTCGATATTCAATGATCAGCTATTGAATTTTATTAAAAAAGCCTTATTTATATTGTATTAATAAGGCTCTTATTTTTGCTTATACCTTTACATACACGCTAAATACTCATGATGCTGTTCGTTAGCCTTATTCAGTATAGATAGGAATTATTTTGACACTCTCATTGACTGATTATATTGGCGCTTTTAGCCAAAGTAAAAACTTGTCTGCAGTTGCAGGTATTGGGCGAGGCATAGAGCGTGAAGCGTTACGTATATTGCCAGAAGGTAAATTATCAGAACATGGTCATTATAAGCAACTTGGATCAGCCCTGACACACGGGCAGATAACGACCGACTATTCAGAGACATTACTTGAATTTATAACTCCAGTAAGCCATTCCCCAGAACAAGCTATTGGTCAACTGCAAGATATTCAAAAATATACCTTTGATAATATTGAAGGAGAGCTTTTGTGGCCTATGAGTATGCCATGTTTTGTTGATGATGCGGATAAAATACCGTTGGCGCAGTATGGTAGTTCTAATGTTGGCAAAATGAAAACGGCCTATCGTCAAGGTTTGAAAAACCGTTATGGCTCAATGATGCAAGTTATTTCGGGGATACATTTTAACTTTTCATTCTCACAAGACTTTTGGAAAGTACAAAAAAAACTACATGACACTGCAAACGATCAATCATCTTTAGAAACCTCAAAAGTTGACCAGTCTCTAGAGAATAAATCAACTGACTTAGATGATTTCATATCTGACCGTTACTTTTCGATACTAAGAAACTACAAACGTTTTTGTTGGCTAATTCCATATTTATACGGCAGTTCTCCAGCAATTTGTGGATCTTTTTTGCAAGGTAAAGAACATAAACTACCTTTTAAAAAATCACCTTTTGGAGCTCTTTATCTTGAACATGCCACCTCATTACGTATGAGTGATTTAGGCTATACCAGCTCAGAGCAGTCGTCACTTAAGATTTGTTATAACGATTTAGCGGGTTATGTTGATGGTGTACAACAAGCTATTAAACTTAAATCTAAAGACTTTGCTGATATTGGTATCAAAGTTGATGGTCAATACCAACAACTCAACGACAACGTACTACAAATTGAAAATGAGCTCTATGCACCTATTCGACCTAAACGTGTTGCCAAACCAGGTGAAAAACCGTCAGTTGCCTTAGGCGAGCGTGGCGTTGAATATATTGAAGTAAGAGCTCTAGATGTTAATCCTTTTAGTGACACTGGCATTAACATTGAACAAGTACACTTTTTAGATATATTCCTTACCTTTTGTGCATTTGTAGATAATAAAGAATTTGATTGTGAAGCACAAAGAGGACACGATTCAAACATGAATGAAGTCGTACTTCGTGGAAGAGATCCTGACTTATTATTGTCCGATACAAATAACCAAGGAGACGTTGAACTTAAATCAGTGAGTACTTGGGGTAATGAATTATTTGAAGAGATGAAGAAAGTTGCACAGCTATTAGATAAAGCATACCAAACAAATAATTACAGCGAATCTATTGTTCGTGAGCAAGCTAAAATTAATGATGCGAGTTTAACGCCATCAGCCCAATTAGTTTCAGCTATTCAAGAACAATCTTTATCGCAATATGCTTTAGATAAAGCGACGGAGTATCAGCAACAAGCTAAAGTCCGCGATTATCAATTTTATGATCAAGCTTTCTTTGATCAAAGTGTACCTGCATCCCATGAAGCTCAAGCTGATATTGAAGACAAGGATGAACTTAGTTTTGATGACTTTCTATCCGATTATTTTACATCAAAATAAAAAATAGACCGAATTACCTTTTTAAACGCTAAAAGGTAATAGTAAATTCTTCAGAAAAAAGTAAAAAAAAGCGCTCAACTATAAATAGAGAGCGCATATAAAATAACAGCAAAGATTCAGGGAAGAATATTACTATTAAGTAAGAGTATAACTTTTCTGTTTAGTTCAATTTAATTTTGAAAATCTTTTAATTATAGCTAAAACACCACACCGGACAGTCATGAGTGTTTTTTATGCTGTTTAATTCCCTCTGAAATCGAGCACTTTGAATGGTAACGGGTATATACCCATTACACTTCAAGATGAAGGTTCAGAGTTAAGCTAGGAAATCAGATCAAGGCGCGTTACTTGATAATGGTTATCCCTTATCAAGTATTGCAACGCTGGACTGATGAACTAGCTTAGCTCCCGTTGGTCAAGGCGATAAAGGGTCATCTACGGCGTTATTGATTTAGAAAATAGAATAACTATTCTCGTCAATCAATGCCTTGTACCTAACCCATTACACTTGCTGAAATCTGCATCTTGAGGTGTGATGGGTATTTATTAAAATTTATGTTCAATGATGCAATGTGTTGGGTTTAAATGTCCGCTTGAAATACAGGGTTACAACCTAAGGTATTTCGTATGAAAAGTAATAAAGTAATCTTTTTAAAAAAGTAAATTATTACTCAAAACCGCTGTAATTCCAAAAGATATCAAAATCTTACCTTCCCCTTTTCCTCAAGTGCTAAAGGTTGAACCTGCTCCCAATAAAAGTGCCCCACATGAAATTAAGCTAAACGTTGGGCACATGAAATACGTTATTTCAAAGAAGCTACTGATGTACAACCCAAAAGCGCTTCAGGTAAACCTGAGTAGGCTCTGCATACATTAAAAAATTATTTTTACTTTATTACCCAAGTAGAAACGCTTGAGGGAGTGGAAAATTTTAGTCTTGGAGTATCAATAAGGTGGTTGGTTGAGTGTTTACAAATTATCTTAATAAAAAATAGTATTTATAGTATTTTATGATCTATATTTATTAAGTAGGTTTTCTTGTACCTGTTTCTTTTATTAAACGAAGGATAGAAGAAAACACTTAATAACGTAAGGCTTTATAAGTATGATAAAAATCCGATTCGGGATACTTTTTTTTATTTTATTAAGTGCTTCAGCCATTAAAGCTGAAACGCTCATACATCCTTATGCAGGAGATGCTAAATCGGGGTTGTTACTCGATATTTTAAAACTCTCTTTGAGTAAAACGGCTCCTGAAATAACCTTTCAGTCTCTAGAAAAGACGACTACAGAAGATAGAATGATGACAGATCTTTTAGAAGGTAGGTTAACTGTTTTATGGTTAGGCGCTAGCCCTTTTTTATGAAGAAACATTAAAAACAGTGCACATTCCTGTACTTAAAGGCATGTTAGGTCACCGAACTTTTATTATTAAAGAGGGTAATCAGTATCTTTTTGACAATATTCAAACACTTGATGATTTAAAAAACCTAAAAGGGGGGCAAGGGAGTCAATGGGGAGATACTTTTGTATTAAAAAACTCTGAAATCCCTACGGTTACCACATCAAAATACCTTAATTTATTTAAAATGCTCGAGGGGGAACGTTTCCATTATTTCCCACGCGCTATTCATGAATCATGGGCTGAAATTAATGAACACCCTGATTTGAATTTGACTGTCGAAAAACGTATTTTGCTCATTTATCCTTATGCGATGTATTTTATGGTAGGTCCAGAAAACCAAAGGCTGCATGACTTAATTTATCGAGGTTTTGAAATGGCGATACGCGATGGTAGTTACAACGAATTGTTTTATGCTAATCCGGCTATTAAAGAAGCCTTAATAAAGTCGAACTTAAATGAGAGAATTGTCTTGAAAATACCTAACCCTAATATGGGCCCGAAAACACCAATTGATAGGCCTGAATTTTGGCTTGAACTTAACGAACTATAATACGAGGTAGGATAATAATATGAATTCTATTGCAAAAAAGTCTATGCTCATCCTTTCTTCTGCGTCAATTATCGTTATGTTAATTGTTTTTTCTATTAGCTATATTGTTGCAGGAAATCAAATAGAAGATCAAATGAATGATCAGATAGAAAAAACAAGCAGCACTCTATCCGTTGTTATTTTAGAGCCTCTTTTTGCTTATGATTCTGGCATTATTGACGACATTACTTTTGCATTTGTCAAATACCCTTATATTCACCAAATAAAAGTTTTCGATCAAAGAGGTAAAGAATTATCACAAGCGATTGAAACTGGTCCTAAACCAAGTCCGACGGTAACAATGACAAAAGAGTTGCCATTAACTTGGTCCGATGAGAGTAACATCGGCAAGATTGAAATCATTTATCGAACAGATAGTATTAATAACCAGATGAGTTCAACCCTAATCAATTACCTTTTAATTGCGATTATTTTATTAGTTGCTCTACAGATAGTAAATTGGTTGACGTTAAATACCATTGTGACAAAACCTGTAACATTAGTTAATGATGCTTTGGCTGAAATTGTTGCAGGAGGCGGCGATTTAACTCAGCGTATTAAGGTATCAAGTAATGATGAAATAGGTGATTTATCAACGAATTTCAATAAATTCATTCATCATTTACAAGAATTGATTTCATCAATTTCTACCTCCGTAGATGAAGTAGCACAACAATCAGAGGCAATGTCACATAATGCTCAACAGTCAGTAGGGGCATTAACTAGTCAACTACAAAAAACAGAGAAAGTTGCAACCGCATTAAATCAAATGACTGCAACAGCCGCTGATGTAGGCTCTCATGCAGCAAGTACATCAGAAAACACTAGGGCTACGAGTGAAATAGCAAATGAAGGTACCACGGTTATTCAAAGTAGTATCTCGCAGATTAACTTATTAAGTAGTGAAATGGAGACAACATCACAAAAAATCAGCTCGCTTCGAGACAATAGCGAAAGTATTGGCTCAGTATTAAGTGTTATTAAAAGTATTGCAGACCAAACTAACTTGTTAGCGTTAAATGCGGCTATTGAAGCGGCTAGGGCTGGCGAGCAAGGTCGAGGTTTTGCTGTCGTTGCAGATGAAGTGAGAACATTAGCACAACGCACACAAGAATCTACCCAAGAAATAGAAACAATCATTAATGAACTTCAGTTGGCTGCAAATAATGCTTTTGAATCAATGAATAGTAGCCATGGGATGATTGGAGAGTCGGTGACACAATCAGAGCGCGCTGGTGAAACACTCACCTTAATTAATGAAAATATTCATTCTATCAACGACATGAACAGTCAGATAGCAAATGCGTCTTCTGATCAATCACATGTTGTAGACGAAATTAATGAAAATGTAACGGAAATACATGGTTTTTCTAAACAGGCTTCTGAAAAGGCCGCAGAAATAAAAGTTAACTGTGAAAGCATGATGCTAAATAGCGAAGGGTTAAAGAAGAAGTTGTCTCAATTTATCGTATAAATCAATGGTTTAGGTTGGTTTGTTGATCGGTTTATGGATTGGTTTTTTGGTTGATTAGTTAATTTCAGTACTTAAATTAAGAGCGAGTATTTAATGATAGATACTCGCTCTTTAAATATCTGATTCAGTTGTTATTTACCGGTGTTTTTCAAGACAATTATCGCCTGAATTGTTAAGCAGCTTCTTTTCTTGCCCTAGATTTAACTTAACCAAAAAATAGAAAAATAGCATATCCCCTCTTATTATGGAAATAAACAAAACTTCGGTCATGCCTGTTTAATAAGCAATAAATACGGTTGAGGTTACTATAGCCACGGCAATAAATCAGCAAGTCAGCTTAATTGATACGCATTATTACTATGTATCTTCCCTTATGTTCGTCGTGCGTTATCAAAAGCTACTTACTTAGCACCATAGCAGAATCATTTATTAAGTATTAACGCTTAAGCATACCTAAAACTTAGCAAATCCTATCTTTTTATTTCCCATCTTATTATTTGATTTTATTCAGATTTCAATACTAAAGTTCGAGTGATTTTCAGGATGCAAATTAAATGGCTTGTAATAGGTCGTTCCTACTTAGAGATTTATTAATAACATGTTGGATATGGGGGCTGAAAGTCTGTGTCTTAAAAAATTATTGCCAAGATATACGTATAATCTGGCCAGTTTTTATTTTAATTTTTGTTAAAATAATATCACTATCATCAGGCATTACGGTAAATGACTCAATGGTAAATGACAGTTCAGCCTGATTAACAATACCTGTCTTAAGGTTTAATCTATATAATGTTGTGAGATGACTCAGATAGAGGTAATTTGCAGTAATCGCCGTTACACTATTATCATACCTTTTGAAGGGTAATTTATGTTTCTTATTACTGAAGAGGTTAATAAGATAATCATTGTTAAAAAAATATATCATTCCCTGGCCATCATCAATTAAAGACTCACCCCCTGTTTCAGATACCAAGGTGTTTTTTCTGGTAAGTAAATTAAACTCCCAAATCTGCTGGGTGTTATCTATTTCTTTAATATATATAATTGAGTCGTCACTAACCGACCATGCATAACTACTAATACCTTTTGGTAATTCAGATATATCATTTAGCTCATTGCTATTTAAGTTAATGAGTTTAATGCTTTCACCATGAATAAAGCTTAAATAATTACCATTATGAGATGGCTTAACCAAAGATAGTAAGTTTGTGGAATTTTCTAAAAAGCTTAATTGTTTTAAATTACCTCTATAAAACTGCCATATTTGGTGGCTACCGGATCGATTCGAGGCAAAGAATAATTTTGATGTATCATATGGGCTAAGCTCTGGGGCATAATTTTTTTTATCGGAACGGTGAATAGGTTTGAATATGGGAATAGCATCATTAAATAAGTTTTTAACTTGTAATAACTCAAGCTGCGTTAATCCCTTAGGAAGCACCAGAACTTGTTTGTCTTGCTCTACGGCTAGGTCGTAAGGTTCTTCGTAATTTTCAGAAAAAGTAGTTATGATTTGGTTTTTATTATGAATATCAATTTTATATAGCTTATTTTCTTCAGCTAGTATTATATTTTTGTTATCTATTGACCAATCAAAAGCTAGGGTGTTTACGCTATGAATAAATTGGTGAATCAATTTATTTTCATTTGTCTGTAAATTTAATAAATAAATTTGAGCCGGATTTTTTTTGTTTGACCAGATATAAGCAATGTATTTACCGTTAGGAGAAAGTTTAATGTCTTGAGCGCCTTTACCCGCTTCACTGTGAGGTAATAACAAACTTTGTTTTTTTTGTTGTAACTTATATTGGTAAATAGCAGCGCCTTCATGAACATTACTAAACTGATTATAATAAAGAGTTTTACCATCAGCGCTTAATTGAGCAGACATGTGTGAGGATGACTGACAAGATTTGACTATAATCGGAGGAGGTATTTTGGGGAACTGACTTAAGTCAAATAAGCCATATAGACATTTTTTATTTTCTGCGCTTCTTAGTAGAGTTAATAAAGCATGCTGCTCTGGTTGCCAAGATAATGCGACAACTTGCATACCTTGGTATTTGAGCTCTTTTTGATGTTGATCGGCAATACGTTTTACAAACGTTTTATCAACATCATTAACAAAGTTACCATACGAAAAGTATTGTCTGTCAAATGATACTAAGGGGTTATATTCTGTGCCTACGTTCCAAGTTGCGCTGCTTACCTTAAAATCCTTAGCACCATATATATCTGAGCTATTATTAATTGGTTTCTTATCTAAAATAAAAATACCGAGTACACAAGCAAAAATAATGATAATAAAAGCTAATAGCCATTTATTAAGTAATACTTTGCCTGTTATATTTTTATGTGTTCTTTTTACTTCTTTTACGTCATCTACTTGAGGTACTAATGTTTCATCAACTAGGACATTATTTTTTAACTCTGAGTGGGAAGGTATATTACCGACTATTTCATTTTGTAAAAAAGGTGGGTTTTCAGAGCCTTTGGGTAAAACAATAACATTAACTGTTAAACTATATCCTTTTCGATAATGAGTTTTAATTAATGCCTTCTCATTATTCATGTGCTTAAGTTGCTTTCTTAATTCAGAAATAGCTCTATTAATTGCATTGTCATCAACAAAATTGCGTTGCCATACATGCTCAATTAACTCTTCACGCGTAACAATACGTTGATTCTGTTTAATAAAATAAGCTAACAAATTAAAAGAAAGAGGATCTAATTCTTTCTCTATATCTTCAGAGATTAATACACTACGATCATGATCAAATAGCCAAGGTCCAATCTTATAAATCACTACAGTAACCATTCCATGTTATATGTTGAAAAAAATTTATGGTTGAAATTAACATAAACAAGTCATCATTAATATTTTAATTAAGTCTTAATGTTGAATTTTAAGCTTTGATAAGGTTTTGATAAGGTTTTGATAAGGTTTACATTACCGTAGATATGACTAATAAAGCCTTAACAAACTGAATTATAACGACAAAATGACAACCCTATTAAGGTTTTCTGTTTTATGGAAAAATTGTTATATATTAATGCGTTATCTAAATTTACATTTATAACAATATTTATCTTATGGTTTTTTCATAAAAATCACAGGCTCAAAAATCTTTATCTTATTGTTTTAATTGCTATTTATTTTTTTTTATGCTTTATAATAAATTAATAATATTTTGGTAAGGGACTTTTTAAAAATAAAACAGTAATATTCTTTTTAATAAAAATAGAGCATGTTAAATAATTAATATAAGTCTCACATATACCCGCTCCACTTGAAGATGCAGGATTCAGCTGGAATTAGAAACGCTTTTTAGGCAAGGCATTGATTGTAGAGAATGGTTACTCCCTTCTCAAAATCAATAACGCAGCATAAAGCGTTTCTAAACCAGCCTTTAGGGAAGGCTGAGCAAATAATACCCTGCGTTACATTTATTTTTAAGGGAACAACCCTTGATAAAAAATGTGCCTTGGGTATGAAACGCTCAGACTTCCTGAAACGAGCATCTTCAAGTGGAACGGGTATAAATACCCTCAATAAAAAACCATCATAAAAAGGATTTACCATGATACGAAAAATATTACCTATGCTGTTTTTACTTCTTTCGAGTAATACTATCTTAGAAGTACAAGCAGAAGTTTTACCTATAAAGGCTTTTGCTAGCTTGCCCGATACTTCAAGTTTGTCATTATCACCAAATGGAGAAAAACTTGTAAGTTTAACTCGCATTGCAGAGGAAGGTAACAAAGGTATCGCGGTTGAATTAACTACCTTGTCTAACGGCAAGAAAAAGGTATTATTATTTACCGATAATAGTAAACACTTCATTCATAAAACTTTTTGGAAAGATAATAAAACATTATTAGTAACGACTTATTATCCCGATGAACGAGATACAACCCTTTCAGGGATGTTTCGAGTTAATTTTAAAACGCGTGAATTTCGCTTATTCATTATTGATACCGAAACAGGCAATGTTAGCACCCCTTTTAAAAAGAGTTTTCTTAAGCAGTTTAGGATATTACCCTCAAATTTGGCGAGTGTCGTTGATGTTTTACCTGATGATCCTGAACATATTTTAATGTCATTACCTGCCCCAAAACCACGAACTGAAATGGAGTTTTACGCAAGAATTGTTCATAAAGTTAATATTATAAATAAACGGCATACTGTTGCTCAAAATCGTATAAATAATATAAATAGTTGGCAAACAGATAGACAACATAATGTAAGAGTAGGTCAATCATTTAAGGACGGTATTGTTACAACCCATATTAAAGATCTTAAAACAGGAGATTTTCGTGAGTTATGGCCTTATAAGTTTTTTTCTGAAGATGAAGTGCAAGTAAAAGGGTTTGGTCAAGACCCTAATGAATTATTCATTAGTGCTTATCATAATAAAAAAAGAGCAATCTTCAAGGTAAACTTGACAGACCCCGATTTAAAACGCGAGTTAGTGTATGCCAGCGAAAATTATGATGTAAATGGATATTTAATTTATTCAAGCGCAACTAACGATGTAATAGGTGTTTCTTCATTAGAAGATGGTGGCACAGTATTTTTTGATGAGGATTTGAAAAAAATTCAAAGTACTATCGACATCCACTTAAAGGATTCAGCTAATTACATCTATTCACTGACTGATGATATGAATAGCTATTTGCTGTATAGCACAGGTGATGTTGAATCAGGAACCTATTATTTAGGACAGCGTAAACCGTCAAAACTACAAGCCATTACATACAGATATAACTCATTACCACCAGAGAAACTCGTAAAAACAGAAGAATATCATTATAAAGCTAGAGATGGTTTAGCCATTCAAGGTAATTTAACGCTACCAAATGTCCAAACGAAGAAAAACCTACCAACCATTATGTTTCCACACGGCGGCCCCCAAGCCCGCGATAGTAAGGCATTTGATTATTGGGTACAGTTTTTTGCTAATAAAGGATATGCAGTTTTGCAAATGAATTTTCGTGGCTCAGATGGACAAGGTATTACCTTACGCGATGCGGGTATGAAAGGTTGGGGTAAAGAAATGCAAAATGATATTGAAGATGGTGCTAAACAATTAATCGCAGAGGGAATTACTAACCCAAATAAAGTATGTATTGTTGGTGCAAGTTATGGTGGTTATGCTGCATTAATGGGGGTTGTGAAAACACCTGACTTTTATAAATGTGCAATAAGTGTTGCTGGCGTAAGTAGTGTTTACGATTTAGTGCGTGATAATCGTAACCCTACTAAAGGCTATAATATTGTTGAAGAACAAGTGGGCGAGTTGGGTTCACATCTACATAAAGTTTCACCTGTAACTAGAGCTGACGAAATAAAAGTCCCTGTATTATTAATACATGGTGATTCTGATGTTCAAGTTGAAGTTAAACATAGCCGTAACATGCATGAAGAATTAGAAAGTGAAGGCAAAGATGTCATCTATATAGAGCTACCTAATGAAGATCACTATTTAGCAAATGAGGAAAATCGTATTACTACGTTTAAAGCGATGAGTGACTTTTTAGATAAAAATTTACCTATCGATACCGTTAAATAAAATACTTAATAAAAATTATCGGACAGCATATTTATAACGAGTTTACTAATATACCCATTACACCTCAAGATGCAGATTTCAGCAAATCGATAAAGGGTCAGGTACAAGGCATTGATTGAAGAGAATAGTTATTCTATTTTCTAAATCAATAACGCCGTAGATGACCTTTTATCG
>Ga0308012_10000338_pt1 | contig 29802 bp, 27 predicted proteins | sample Neamet179_FD_203133 | JGI IMG/M metagenome (GOLD analysis project Ga0308012, IMG submission 203133) | Marine microbial communities from water near the shore, Antarctic Ocean - #179 | ecosystem: Environmental > Aquatic > Marine > Unclassified | place: Southern Ocean | collected 2014-07-25 | reverse complement strand
CAGCATCCTTACCCCAGTCGTTATTGATTACATCTAGTTTGCCTGTGTAAGGTTTGTTAGTTTTTGGATAGATAAACGTGAGTTTGAGGTTCCACAGGGCATCTGAGCAGCTACTACTTTATTTATAACCCTCAACCTCCTGTGTAATTTGAAGGTTCATGGGGGCTAGTATTAAAAGCAGTGCCCTAGGTGGTCAAGAGGCCAACTACTTCTGCTCCTCTCAAAGATAAATCACCACAGTCCATCTTCTTTTGTACTGACTTGAACTAAAGACCTTAATCTAACGTACTTGTGTACTATATTATTAGGGAAAGTGCACTAATCTCCAGCTGTGACACAGAAAGAAATAACCACACAGTCCCACAGCGATGGATCCCAAAGTAGCGGTAGTTCATCGGGACCAGTAAACTTGATCTCAAGAACAGACAACAGACACCCGTAATATTAGGGTACCTACTTTATTGACCACACCCCCTAGACCCACCAAACAGACAAAGGTTAATCAGGAAATAACCAACATCAAAAGTGCCTGTAGGAGCTTCATATGAACGATCTCAGGGGTTCTTATATATGAACCTAAGCCAATGTATTAGTATATAAAACAGGGTGTTAGGGGCATTGTCGGTCCTCAAGGGCTCATCAGAAAGTCTAGGGTCTGACACTGTTAAGATACACAAACGATTGCAGCTTCAGTACAAACTGATAACCCATCTCAGACACCACAAGGAGCCCTCAGAGCCACTAAAATCTATCGTACTGATGATGACATCACCAGCTGAAAGGCCTGTGTGTCGGTCCCTTGTGGCATCTGAGATCGGTTGACGATAACAGCCTATAGATCTGTCATGTAGTCTCACGGGATTAGGTGGTCATGGGAGGCTATGAGGTAATAGCCTGTAAACCACAGGTGTAAACCACAATGATCCTCTTGATTAGGCTGAAAGACACTGATATGGTTATAAGTGTACGTAGTTAGGGGGCTTTGGTTCCTTCTGTAGGGCATGAGGCCGGCTCCGGGCACCACATCTTATTTTTATACCTTTCGTTAAGACCCTTTAAGCCCTTAATATACATACGTTTTAGGTCATTTCGTGACCATTAACTTCCGTTAAGTTTCGTTATCTTTCGCTACAAAGTGGTGCTATATTTGGTGCTATACTCGGTTCGGTTTAAAAGGTAGCACCAAATGCCCCTGAATGATAAGCAGATCAAGGCTTTAAATCCCACGGATAAAGATCAATGGGTCACTGATGAGAAAGGTTTACGCCTACTAGTTAAGCCCAATGGCGGTAAATATTGGCGGTTCAAATACCGTTTTGACGGTAAGCAAAAGACCTTAGCTATAGGTGTATACGGTGCTGCGCGTGATGCTGTTAGCCTTGCAGTTGCACGAGACGCTGTGATTGAAGCTCGGCTGCAGTTGCGGGCTGGCGTGGACCCTAGCACCCTTACGAAAGCTAAGTTGCTAAAAAGTAGCACCACCGGTAGCACCTTTGAAGACGTAGCCCTTATGTGGTGGAAGGTTGAGGCACCACGTTGGAAGCCAGCCCATGCAGCACGTGTATGGCAGCGCCTTAAAGATAACGCATTTCAAAGTATTGGTGCTACCAGCATTGAGAAAGTAGCACCACAACAGATTATATCCATCGTCCAAACTGTCGAAGGTCGTGGAAGCATGGATGTTGCGAAACGCCTGCTTCAGGATATCGGCCGTGTATATATGCACGCCATTGTTAAGGGCATGGTTACTACCAATCCAGCCACTGGTCTAAATCAGATCACCACAAAGGTGAAAACCCAACACCGTCCATCATTGCCGCCTAAGCTGTTAGGGGGCTTTCTACGTGACCTAGGCACATATTCAAGTAAAGGTCGGCTACTAACTAAGCTTGCGATGAAACTGCTTGTGTTGACGTTTGTTCGCCCTGGTGAACTTCGCAAAGCCGAATGGCAAGAGTTCGATATTGATAATGCCGTTTGGAATATTCCGGCGCACAAGATGAAAATGGGCCGAGCTCATGTTGTGCCACTGAGCCGTCAAGCAGTGGAAGTGTTGGCAGCAATACATCCACTTACAGGCCATAGGGCCTTTGTGTTCCCTTCTGAACGGGGGCAAGGGCAGTCCATGAGCGACAACACACTTAGAAAGTCATTGCAGGTTATGGGATACCACCGTGACAGCGATGACGCAGAACGGCCACATTGCGTACCCCACGGTTTTAGAGCAACAGCTGCTAGTAGTTTTTACGAAGCAGGCTTTCGCGGTGATGTAATCGAGGCACAGCTCGCACACCAGGACAAAAACCAAGTTCGCGGTGCTTATACTCATCACACCATGCACATGGACGCCAGAATCGAATTAATGCAGTGGTGGAGCGATCATTGTGATGCCGTGCAAGCAGGTGGTGACGTAGTGCCATTGTTCCGCCACCAACAAAAGGTTAATTGATATGACCGATTTGTTCACGGAAGGTGATGTCGTGGAGCTTCGCCGCCTTGGTTGGCCAAGGCCGATGGGTAAATACGAAAGGTTGGGCGATGTACCTCTAGATGATGATCAGCTCCTCATGGATTTGGTTCGTCTAGATGGTTTGTACCAATACATGCATGAGAAATATGGCGATGTGGGCGCTGGTGAACATACGGGTTTTATGTCAGATATTCGTGATGGCCAAAAAGATGGGGTAAGGCTGCAGAAGGCGTTTGATTTCTTTGCTGATCGGCACGAAACCGTAATTTCACTCTATGACGAAGACGGAGAGTTGTCAGAATTACGTAATGCCATTACGAAGATGCTAGCAACTACAGTCGATTTAAAGGCTAGAGTGGGCAGTCGCCATGACCCAAAGCTAAACCCACTCAAGGTCATCGCTAATCACTTAATTGATTTATGGGTATTCGACACCGGTTCACCACCAAAGGCTGCATATGCTAACAGGCGGTATGCTGCAGGGAAGTGTTTATTTTATGTGATAGATAAACTCCGTGACACATATGGCGGTGAGTTCACTGATAAGACCTTGGCGGAGCTCTGCAGAAAGGCCACAACGAAGTGTAATAAGAAGAAACAGGATCAAAAACAGAAATAATTTGCCTTTTTTGATCCTGTTTTATTTCAATCAGTTTGTAGTTAATCGTTGTGAAATTCCGGTGAGGCTCGTCTAATGTGTATAACAGTTAGCGTTCTACGGAAAAGCACATGACCCCAGACATTCAATTCATTCGTAATAATGACGTAAAAAACATTCTTGCTCTTGGCCGAACCGCAGTCGACTGCGGCATTGCCGACGGCGTTATCCCACCGCGCATCTCTATTGGAAAGCGTGCCGCAGGGTTCTTAAAGCACGAACTAGAGGCAGTTATAATCGCCCGTGCCGCGGGCCGCTCTGATGAAGAAATAAAGGTCCTTGTGAATCAGCTCGTTCTATCACGTGAAGCGACCCTTCTAGCGTTAACCAAATACCTCCACTAAGAATCAGAAGTGCCCTATAGGTGCACATAATCAGTGGACACACCAATTCGATGATAACCAGCCCTAGGCTGAGAATAATTTTTAATCGAATGCTGTAATGGCAAACTAAAACGAAATGCAAGTATGGAGCTGCTTCGTGATCCCCTGCCATAAGCGGGGTTTACTATAACCAAAGTAGAGCAATATTATGAGAAATCAGCTTGTCGACCTTGCCAAACAGGTCAACCACACTCTTACATTTGACATCAGTACAGACGTATTCTCGTGCAACAAAAAAACCATACTAGCATCATTACAGGCTCAATCAATTGAGTCTTGGCGGGGCTCAGTTACCCTGTTTCTTGGACAGTTTAGTACCGCTCCAATGCTGGAAATAGTTGGTTCATCGTGGTCAGCCCTGGTCGAGTCTTTGGCCCCAGGGGCGGGGCCGAGAATTGTACACTTAAAAACAAATGTACCTTACTTTTTGCCATGCCAATTGCGAAAAGCACCTCTCATTGGCAAGACGTTAATCTGTGCAAAGGCACAAGGGTTACCGTTAGTTGGTAAACAACGGTCTGGGGCTCATATAACCAGTACGAGTCTCCTGGTTTTCGATTTAGATAGTATTCACCACAGCGAATTGACCGACATCAGAGCGGGGTTAGAGCAAGCAGGTATTGCCGCTGCCTGTTGGTCTAGTCATTCCATCGGAGTGAAGCCTGGAGTTAGGTGTCGGCTAATCATCCCAGTCGATCATTCTCTTGATGCACCGTTCTACAGCAGCGCGCATCAATGGGCTAATGAGCATATTATGCTTGGTCTGGCGGATCAGACAGGGTCAAATCTTGCTCAGTGCCAAGGTATTTGGGCTGTACCAAATGACCGGCTTGAGCATGCGTTTAGGTGGGTTTTAGCTGGTGGAATAATGGTGTTGCCTAATGAGGCGTTACGACAACCCGCCAAACCAAGACAGATCGAAACCGCTGAGCTAGTAGTGGAAGATCAATCCAAGTTCGACGCAGGCCAGAGGGTGCTGGCCATGGCAACCAATATTGAGATACTAAAGGCTTTTAAGTTTACTAAAACAGTTGTAGACGGGGCAGGGCGTGAAAACGCTGTGCTAAGGCTCGCTGGATTGCTACGTAGTGCATGCCTACCCGAATGCCGAATTGGGGCCGTCTGCGCTCTATTTGGCGGCGAAAACTGCCAACCTGCTTTAGATGAATGCGTTATCCAAAGTCGAGCCGATAGGTACGCTGGGCAAGCGGGTTCTGAAGTTACTTTGGGTATGTGTGCACGCGATTTAGCTACGATAATAGTGGAGCATGCAGTGGCTACGGGCGATTGGAAGCGCGTTGATGAAGCGGGCAACTTGCCATTTCAGTATTTGGCAACCTATCACGGTTGGGTATTGAGTCAACTTGGCTTTGTAGGGGGTACGGCATGAACGGCGCAAACATAGATGACGCAAGCAAGCAAAAAGTGCGAACAGTGGATACGCTTGACGAATATATTCAGGCGGTACATGAGCGTTTTTTTCAAGTTCGTGTTGGCGGCAAAGTCTTCATCGGTGATCGAAAAGTTGCCGATGTAGTAGAAGCTTTGATGCCTATCGATGCTTTTAAGACATTCTTCAAAAGAGGAAGGGTTGAAGGTGAAGATCCACTAAAAATCTGGCTTAAGTCACCAACTCGTATACAGTTTATGGGGTTCATGTTCGATCCAAGTATGCCATACGGCGACGCAGGCGATCAGTTCAACCTATATCAAGGCCCAGCTATAAAGTCCGTAGCAGGTGACTGTCAAATAATTATCGATCATATCCATGAGGTATGGTGCAGTAGTAACTGTGAACAATCTAAACACGTGCTGGATTGGCTCGCCCACATGTTTCAACGGCCTTGGGAACGAACAGTAACCTCAATTGTTTTACAAAGTGGCGAAGGTACCGGGAAATCTATTATTATGCGGATGCTACAAGATATGTGGTCCCCCCATAGTTTACAAATTGAATCTGAAAACCAGATTGTGGGTAACCATAACGACCATTTGGCTAACAATATGCTGGTGTGCGCAGAGGAGTTTTCAATGCGTGGTAAAATTGCGGCAACGGATGTAATAAAAAATTTCGTCTCATCGAAGACTATGCTTATCAATCCAAAAGGCAAGGCAGCGTTTACGGTTAATAACTATGCCCGTTTGGTATACGCCACAAACCACCAGTGGGCACTTCAAGCCAGCAAGGAAGCTCGTCGTTGGTTTGTGGCAGCAATAAACAACCACCGAGTAGGGGACTTCGCATACTTTAATAAATTGGCAGAAGTGGCTGAGTCTTCGTCAGGCCAGAGCGCGTTTTTGTATTACCTTTTGGAGCGTGACATTAGTAACTTTGACCCACAGAAACGGCCCGACACAGGGGCGCTTGAGCAGCAAAAGCGACAGACCATAGATAAACTTGATGTGGCGCTAGCATGGATAATTCAGGTGTTAGAAACAGGCTCATTTGAAACCGAAAAGTTGGGTAACAATTATCGATGTTTTTCATGGGATGACACAGCGCCTATCAAGTGTGATTACCTGCGGGTGAGTTACGAGTTCTTCACCTACAAAAAGAAAAATCCACCCCAATGGGCTACAGTTGCTAAGCGTTTATACGAGATGTGGCCAACACTTGAGCGTAAGCGCAAACGCGTGGATGGGGGGCAGCCGTACCACTATACTCTTCCTCCTATCGAAGTTGCACGGTCTGCGTTCGAGGCATATGCAGGTATAAAACTTGACCGGCTGCCCGAGGACTTTGGACAATCCGAAGTTTTTCGGCGATCAGCGAGCCCGGGTGTGATTGGTATTCGCGAACATATGCAGTGGCATTAATATGGGGGCAATGAAACCGATATTTAATGAAGACCGTCAGTAGATATCACTCAGATTTGGCGATTAAAAAAAGCATTAGGGCGAATTAAATGTGCCCCTCTAGCATAGTGCTTAGGGGGGCACATTCAGTTTGGGCAGGTCTAATGCCATATAAAGCAGTCGACTTTAACGCATTGAGTCCACCTAACGTGGACTCAATGCGTTAAGGCAGGCACAAGCCAAGCAATATACAGTGAAGGCTTTGCCTAGTGAGTCCACCGTGTCTGCCTATTAATTAAATAAAGTATTTGCTAAAGAATGAGCGGAAGCTCAAAGGGCTAACCTGTTTGTGTTTTTCTAGCTTTTAGGGGGACTCATTAGTTTTTGGCTGTTTGAAGCTGTCTCTACGTAGTGTTGATTGAATCTCAATATGGATACGTTATCGCTGTGTCAGCTCACAAGTAGGTAGAGGCTACGATTCGCCAAAGGTGTCAGGCTAAGTCAGTCGGTAAAGGGTCAAGCTAAAACACAAAACTAGGTATATACCCAGTAAGCCATGGCACTAAAGCATTTTTTCAGTGGCTACTCAAGGTGGTAATCAGCGCTTGAGGTATTCATGAAAATCAATATCCCTCGCCGTGATTATGGCCTTAATACGATTATGGACATTGAGCTTTCGCAGCACTGCAGAAACGTGGGCCTTGACGGTGGTTTCGGCAATATGCAGAGTGAAAGCTATTTGTTTATTTGATTCACCTTTGGCCATTTGTTCTAGTACTAATAACTGCCGACGGGTTAAGCTTTGAAGATAGTCTGCGTTGCTTCTGTGCTCGAAATGGGAATGATGTGTTGGGGTGGGGTTGGTGTCCCAGAAGACATCCGCAGGCAGGTATACTTGGCCAGATAAGACTTGTGCTAACGCCTCGGTCATCGAGTCCCGAGCTAATGATTTAACGATGAAACCAACAGCACCATAGGTGATTGATTTAAGGACGACATTTTTGTCATGCTCAGCCGATACGATGACTACAGGAACTGACGGAGCGTGGGTGCGCAATTGGATCAACCCGTTGAGTCCGTCCATGCCTGGCATATTCAAGTCCAGCAATATCATATCGAGTTCGGGATTCTGTTGGGCGATAGTCATCGCAGAGTCCAAATCTTCTGCTTCCAATACTGAGCTATTGACAAATTGGCATCGTATGACACCACTGATAGCATCTCTAAAGAGAGGATGGTCGTCAGCGACAAGTATATTATACATAGTAGAAATAGGAGTGAGTGAATTCATAACAGTATACCTCTTTTGACCTTTTCATACGACTACAAAAAAGGTGCTATTGGTTCGGGTCGGCCTAGTACCAGCGGTAAATTGGTTTCTCTCCAGCCATCAATACCTTCAGCATACCAATATAAGTTTTGATACCCGAGGCTATGAGCGCGCGTTACAGCATTCCATGACATCCAGCAATCAGCCTTGCAATAAAACACTATGGGCGCTTCAGGCCTTTGCCCCCGTAGGGTCTTTAGGTAGTGCTCAAAATATTCCATCCACAGCATGTTGAGGTCCCCTTTACCAACATTGGCCAGCCAGTAACTTGAAGGAATTTGTGGTTCACTTGACGCTTGAGTGTATACCCCTTGGAATGTATCAAGAGGTAATACGTTGATGAGAATCGGCTCAGGATTTTTGGACTGTATTAAATGCCTTAAAGCCGTTGTTGAGATGACGTGGCCGCCATTAACTGACGCTGGTGTTGGGCTGCGATAATGACTTATCCGGTAACCTGCTTGATTAAAATAAGGGTTGGGTTTTTGATTCTCAGCATTAGACATATTGCATATTAGAGCCGATAAGAGAGCTGCACAAGGCCAGTAGTTCTTTACAATCAACACATCATTATGGAGCATTAGTTAACGTCTTATTCTATTTATTTGTATCATTTAGCACTATGTCTTAATCATCTATGTCATTAAACGCTATATCGTTGATCTGTGTCTATGGGTGTTTTGATGTAGAAAATTACTATTAAAGTACTGGTTGTCTGTGTTTTTAGGTGCTGAAAGGATGCTTGAGATCAACGCATAACTGGGTTAATGAGTCTGAAGAACCTGCACTTAGGTCTTCAAACACCGTGTTTATGACTCCTGCGCTCAATGTGATTTTAGGGTTCGCTTTACGCATGGTGCTAAGACGTTGATGCGGGGTATGCTCACTCTTTATGATGCGTTGTTGGTATTGATGTATCCAAGGCTCGTCACAGGGCAATCCCAGAAGCTTGTTGATTGAGCTTTGATTATCAAAATTCAGTGTAAGGGCGAAAAACGTTTTCGGGTAGTTAAGGTTATGGCGTTCCAGTAGTATTAAAAATGCATCGATAAGCTGTTTATCGCTAGCTAACGAGTCGCCTAAGCCTAGTTTGTCACTCATTAATTGGTAAAATCTTTTGGCAAAGCTTGGCCAAAAACCAGCTAATGCTTGTGCCGCTGCTTGTGCGCCAATTATAGAGGTTAGACACTGGGCCAATATCTGGCAGTTGAAGTAGGCGGCACGGGGTTGGTTTAACAGGCTGTAACGGTGCCGTTCATCGTCATGGGTGAGTCGTTTGTTGGGGCTAAAGTGACCGATAAATTGGCCTTGGCCTATGTCCAATGCAAGGCCGTCAAGACCATGGTTATCACTGTTTAGTGTTGCATGAGCAAAGCCTTGTGCTTGCCAATGAGCTATCGCTTTGGCGCTGCTTTCAATTTGATTATTGAGCCACGTTGCGTAATTTTGTGGCTGTTCACCCGTTGGCGTGTCTTGCTGGATAGCAAAGTTGAGCAATGCCTCGAGACCAGTTTGGTCGCCATGGGCATAACAATATTCAAAATTGCCAAAGCGTAAAAAATTTGGGGCTGTACGCAATAACATGGCTGCCGGTCCGTTTTGTGGTTGTTTGAGGTGACTGTGACTGGTAACCAACGCGAGGCAATTGGCACTGTTGATTCCCAAACCGAATAGCGCCGCACTGTTAAGATATTCTTTCAAGGCTGCTCGAAGGGGTAATCGACCGTCGTGATTGCGGCTGTATTGGGTGGTGCCGCTGCCTTTGATTTGAATGCTCCAAGGTTTACCCTGGTGTTCAATATCACCTAATAACAGTGTCCGACCATCCCCTAAAGCCGGGTGAAAGCGACCGAATTGATGACCAGCGTAGGCACAGGCAATGGGTTGGTAATGGCTTGGTAACGCAGTACCGGAAAGATATTGTAAAAAATGTCGGTGATCCAAGCTTGCGGCCGAAAGACCAGCCAATTGAGCCATCTTTGGTTGCCAATGGAGTAGTCGTGGCTGTATCAAAGGAGCCAATGTGGCAGGGCTCCAAAGGTTTTTTGATGTGAGCTTAGCTAGGCTATTGTTGATCTGTGTAAAACCAAGAACGGCGTCAATCATGAACTGGTCTTGGTGCTTCCCCGTTGGGGATCAAAACGAGTTAAAGCTAGTGCCCACAAGCAGACTCCAGTAATGATCACTATCGACAAGGCCTGGACATTTAATTGCCCGTAGAGTGCATAGCGGATGAGTTCGACACAGTGGGTGAAGGGGTTAAAAAGGCACACCTTGTATAGCCATGTGTTGGCTTCCAGTATACGCCATAAAGGGTAGAGGGCTGAGGACATAAAAAACATGGGAAAAATAACAAAATTCATCACCCCAGAAAAGTTTTCCAACTGTTTAATCATAGATGCTAGCACTAGGCCAAGACCGCCCAGTAGCCAACCACACAAAATTAATGCGGGTAGCAACCACAGCAACCCACTCAGCGGCGGTTGAATACCTAGCCACCATGCCACGGCAAAGAATACGTATACCTGAGGTAGGGCTAACAACGTGCTGGCGATTACCCGCGCAAGTAATAGAAACCATCGTGGCAAGGGGCTCATGAGCAGAACTTTCATACTTCCCAGTTCCCGGTCATACACCATGGATAGCGAGTTTTGCATGCTGTTGAATAATAACACCATGGCCGCTAGTCCGGGGGCAATATAGTGTTCATAAGTGATATAGGTTTGGTAGGGCTCGATGATAGCCACCCCTAAAACAGAATGGAAACCTGCGGCAAATACCAGTAACCATAGTAAAGGTCGAACCAAAGCGCTAAGGAAACGGCCTCGTTGTTGCACAAACCGTAAACCCTCTCGGCGTAGGATTCCGCTAAAGGCTTGGGTGTATAACTTAATGCCACTCATGCTCAGGCTCCTCTTTAAGGGCTTGATTGAACCAACAGCTAAGCTCTTTGATATGAAGCTGTTCGCATACCTGTTGGTGCGTACCTTGTGCGTGAATTTTGCCTTTGTGAAGCAGTATAGTGTGATCTTTGTGGTCGACTTCTTGTAGTAGATGCGTGGACATTAGCACGGTGATGCCATCGTTTTTGCACAGACTGCGGAGGTAGATATTAAGCTTGGCCCGGGTGGTAACGTCAAGCCCCGCAGAAGCTTCGTCTAGTAACAACAGGCTGGGGCGATGCAATAGGGCACGGCAAATTTCAACCCGGCGACGATGCCCACCGTTCAGTTTACGCACCTTATCATGACGTCTATCCTCTAAATTTAAACGTCTTAGCTCTTCATTTATGCGTTGGTTGCACTGCCGCCACCCCATGCCGTGTAGGGAGCCGTGGTAACGCAGATTTTCGGTAACGCTCAGGTCTAGGTCAAGAGTGAGCTCTTGAAACACCATACCCATGTGTGACAGCACGCTTGCCGGCGACCTACTGAGGTCCTGGCCATTGAGTTTGATCCAGCCTTGTTGTATAGGAAATAACCGCGTTAACAGGGCAAATAGGGTCGATTTTCCCGCCCCGTTCGGGCCTAGGAGGGCACAAAAATCACCTTGCTCGAGCTCAAAATTGATATCGTCAAGTGCCTCTTGTTGATTATATTTAAAGCCTAACTGCTGAACAGATAACACCATAGTTGTGCCCTAAGGTAAGATCGCCAAACCCCAAGGATAACGGCCCACCTTGATGGATTTGATAACACGTAAGTTGGCCACATCAATCACCGAGACATCACCGCTGATGCCGTTGGTTGTGAGTAGTAGGGATTCATCGGGACTAAAGGCGAGGTGCCAAACCCGTCGTCCTACCAATAAATAGTCGACTATCTCCAAGCTACGAGCGTCAACCACAGCAATGTGGTTGGCAGGGCCAAGCGCGATGAAGGCGAAGTGTCCGTCAGCGGTGAGCTTGATGCCCACGGGTTGGATTTTATCCGAGTGGATGCCAGGAATGCTAAAGCGCAGAGTTTTAGTGATTTCGCGGCTGTCAACATCAATGATAGCCACGCTGCCACCGATTTCAGAGGAGGCCCATAGAGTGGAGCCGTCGGCATCGAATTCTACGTGCCTAGGCCTTTGACCAACGAGGGTATTGTGCACTAGCTGGTAACTATTGGTATCAATCCAATGGAGCATGCTACTGGTTTCAGAAGTGTTAATAGCCAGATCACCACGCGGGCTTACCGCCATCCCTTCCGGTTCCAAGCCGACGTCAATTTGGGCAATCACTCTCTCACTAATCGCATCAACCACGGTCACTAAAGCGTCTTCTTCGTTGGCGATAAATAGGCGTCGGTTGTCGGGGTGCAACGCAAATTGTTCTGGATCTTCCCCAGAGGGTAATTCAGACACCAGTTTATTGCTTGCGGTGTCCAGGATTTGCACGGTATCGTCATCGCTGGCACAAATGTATAGCCGGCTATAGTCGTGGCTAAAGATAATGCCTCTTGGTCGTTGACCGACGTCAATAGTGTTGATTACCTCAAGACTATTTAAGTCAATGAGCGATAAGCTGTTGTCCTTTTCGTTGGATACATATGCAATGGCGCCCAAAGCTATGGGCGAGCACATCCAAGCTGAGACGGCCAGTAAAAAAACTTTATTCATGCTCTTATTCTCCGTGCGCTAACACGCGCAGTTGAGGGTTGAGTTGGCAATTACTTTCACTTTTGTCATAGCCAAGAGTGTCTAAATCGGTAGCTGGGTGCAGGTAGCCGGTTTGGGGGGACTGAGATGTCAGGGCTCTAGGGTGAACTAGGGGGATAGGTTGACGTAATTGACCACTCCAAGATCGAAACGACAATTGTCGCCCTTTATATCCGCCCATGCGGAATTGCGGATCTAATAGCTTGGTGCTGATTGTTTGCGGGTCTAGACTGCCAGTAAGGGCAGCGGCTTCTCCTACTGCTCTTAGGGCCAGCCAAGCACCGTAATCGGTGCTATTCATCCAGCGTCCGGCACGCTTTTCAAAGCGGCTTTGTAGCTGTGCAGCACCCCATTGTTCAATAACACGATGCCAAGCTGTTGGAGTAAGTCCTTGGGTGCCCACTACTGGACGAGGCAGCCAAGTGTTATAAGGCACATACTCGCCAAAATCTCCTAGCTCATCTGCTACCACCACCACATCATAGTCGTCGGCTTGGGTAAAGAGGGGCATTTCTTGCTGCGCCGCACGACGTAGATCAGTATTAAAGGACCATTGCTTACGTGCCACTAGAGTGGCACCAAAGCGCAAGGCGCTGCGCTCTATCGCTGCCGCATATGCTTGGTCTTCTGATCGCGTACCGACCACCAACATCCACTGACGCAAACGTTTGCTAATGAGCCATTGACCTAAAGCATCGGCTAACATCGCTCGACTGGGGTAAGTATGGAGCAAATTAGGCTGGCATGTTTCAGTGCGTAAGGGGTCTGCGGCATTGCCGGCGTTTATGGTTAGGGCACCGTAGGGGATGGCTAGCTGAGCTATTTTTTGTGTCATTTGAGCGGGAGTATGTACTACCAAGTAACGTACGCCCTGATCAAGCCACTCTGTCGCTGTTTGTATTAACTCTCCTTCATTCTCACTTACATGATCTAGAAGGTTCATTTTTTGGCCTATAAAACGCCCTGTACTGTTGTTGTCATCGACGCCAAGCAGTGCGCCTTGAATACCTGCGTCTTGAGGATAGGGTAAACGATTGGAGAGCAGTGGTGGCCTAGGCTGGCGCAATTCTAGATAGCCCACGCTCAGCGTATCCATAGAGTTTACATAGCTGCTGTTTAAGGCCGCAGCAAGCAAGAGAATGGCACTTCTAATGATCATGAAAAACGGCGAATTAGTTGAAGGTGCACTTATACTATGTCTTACATGCGGTCGATTAAATATGCAAAAAGGATGAAAGAATTAGTTCTCAAGTAGTATTTTTGATGATGTTTACTGGCGGTATTATGACCGTAATCAACAATGAAAGAATGTGACACCATCACTTAAAAGTAACCTTTACTTGTTATGTAAAGAGGGAGTTGGTCTCAGCTTGATTGGTGTCCTAAAAGGAGAGTTAATGAAAAATCGCATTTATATAACCATGATTGTGACAATCACCCTGTGTTTGACTAGTCAAGTTCAGGCCCATGGTAACGTCACTCCGCAAGCTGTCGACGTAACCAGTTTGCCGCCCTTAGGCACAGAATGGTTAGAACAAAATCCGTACAGCGGTAACCCAGCAGCTGTCGCCGTGGGAGCCTCAGCCTATAATCAAAATTGCGCCCGTTGCCACGGTTTAGAGGGAATATCGGGCGGTATCGCACCAGATTTGAGAGAACTGGAAGCGGGTCTTGAAGGGGATGAATGGTACGTTTACCGCGTCCGTGAAGGCGCTACACGTAACAATGTGCCTTATATGCCGAGAATGGCAGATTTTTTGAGTCAAGAGTCCCTGTGGGCGATTAGGGCCTGGCTCGAAACTATTGCTGTTAATTAACCATGATTACCCGATTGAGTTGTCTGCTGCTGAGTTTTTGGTGGTCTGGTTTGTGTGTAGCGCTTAGCTTTGATGAGATCCAGCGAGCTGGGGTTATTAAGGTGGGGGTATACCGCGATTTCGCACCGTATTCATTCATCGATCAGGGGCAGGCTCAAGGCGTTGATGTTGAATTGGCTCGTCGAATTGCCGATACCTTAGAGGTCGACCTGCAATTACGTTGGATGATTGCCGATGAAAATTTAGATGATGACCTACGTAACCACGTATGGAAGGGTCACTACATGGGCGGGGGGGTGGTGGACCTTATGTTACGAGTGCCTTATGACCGTCAATATGCATACAAAGTTGATCAGGATGGGTTAGTCATCAACGATTTGGTACACCTATTTGGCCCCTATCAGGAAGAACGCTGGAGCCTACTGTATGACAATCAACAGATACCGAAATTTCAAACTTATGCGGTGTTTCAGTACCAGCCGGTGGCGGTAGAAATTGATACAGTGCCCGATTTCTACATGACTGGTGCGTTTCAGGGACGCTTACGCGAACATGTGCATCATTACGTCAGTCTTGGCGAAGCGGTTGATGCTTTGGCCCAACATAAAGTGTCGGCGGTCATGGGTATGCGCGCTCAATTGCAATGGTTTCGGTCACCTCTGCAACGCTATCAAGAGACTGTTGGCCCTTCAGGCATTGGCAAACAACATTGGGCCATAGGTATGGCGGTGAAGGACTCATACCGTCAATTAGCCTATGCGGTGACCGATATTATAAGTGCCATGGTCACTTCTGGTGAAATGGCTGCTACTTATCAACACTATGGACTAACTTATGAAGCTCCTGAGCACTACCTTGGTTACTAGGTTGTTGATGGCGTTGTGTTTAATCACACCTATCGCATCAGCAAACTTTATTGATCCACTAAAGTCACCATTATTTGATTTTATGGTGGAACGTTTTTTCCCGGGCGAGCCTTACGTGTTCGACGATAGGGTGAAAGTTGTAGCCCCAAACTTTGCTGAAAATTCTAGTCAGTTGCCAGTGTTTGTAGATGCGAGCGCCCTTGGTCACGTGAAAAAACTATTGATTTTTGCTGACCTGAATCCTTTTCAAAATATTATAGACTTTGAGGTGGGGCAATTAAGCCCCAAAATATCCTTTAACATTAAGATGCAGGCAGGTACTCCTATCCGAGCCGCAGCTTTGGCTGACGATGGTGTTTGGCACATAGGCGGGGTCTACGTCGATGCTATGGGCGGCGGTTGTTCAGCTCCCAGCATTGGGGTAGCCGACCCTGAGTGGCAAAACCGTCTTGGGCAAATTTCGGCACGGTTATTTAAACGTCCCCAGGGGGAGCGATTAAAAATATCCATAGTACATCCACAAGATACGGGTATGGCCGCGGGCATACCGGAATTCTTTCTTCAAACCCTGATTATAAAGGATGCGAGCGGTAAGCAAACGGCGAATTTGGTGCTATCTGAACCGCTGAGCGAGAATCCAGTATTCACCTTTGAGTCCAAACAGCCCTTTGCCCTATCGCAAGTGCATTTTCGTGATAATAACGGCAATGAATTTATGCACGAGGTACACCCATGAATATGATGAAGCTGGGAATATTTTTGGTTGCTTTTGTAGGGGCTCAGAGCGTTACGGCGCAGCCCCTAGACTACCATTTGACGGCAGACAAGGTGGCTGCCGACGTGTATGTGATTGAAGGCAAGAGCGAAACATTCAGTTTAGAAAATGGTGGCAATATTGTTAATACAGGTTTTATTGTAACCACATCAGGGGTTGTTGTATTTGATACTGGGCCATCGCGACGCTATGGCCTAGCCCAGAGGAAAGTGATTGAGTCTGTCACCGATCAGCCGGTGGTGCTGATATTAATTAGTCACCACCACCCAGACCATTTTTTGGGTACCCAGGCCTACCCCGGGGTGCCTACCCTGGCACTTGAGGGTACATTGGCAAATATTAAGGCGGATGGGGATGCTTTGGCTGAAGGCCTATATCGTTTGGTAGGGGACTGGATGCGGGGTACGGAAGTGCGGATTCCAGAACCAGTAGATCCAGGCATAATGTCGTTGGGCGGGCATAAATTACATTTGCTAAAGATGGCTGGGCATAGTGGTGCAGACTTAGCCCTTTATGATGAAACCTCGGGAGTGTTATTTGCAGGTGACTTAGTATTTTATCAACGGGCTGCAACTACACCCCATGCAAATATTAAGCGTTGGCAGCAAGATTTACGTCGTATTGCTGCTTTGGGTGCGCAGGTGATTGTGCCAGGTCATGGACATCCGTCTCTGGGCGCCGTAGCAGTGGCTCAAACGGCCGCTTATCTAGCCTGGCTAGACGTTAGTTTGGGCGCTGCCGCAGCACGCGGACTGAATTACAACGAAGCCATGGACCTCTATGTCTTGGGTGCATTTCCAGAGCTTGCTATGGGCACCTTTGAAGTGGCACGTTCGGTGGTACACCTATACAAAGAATACGAAAAACAAGCTTATATACCGAGTCATTAGAGAGTTTTAAGGCGTTGGTGGCTAGTTTTATGCCTGATGCGTGTAGGTAGTACGACTAAATAACTACAAAATTGACCAGTTATGCCAATGTTTCTTATTGCCAAGTCTAGCTAATAATGTGGTGTCATTCACGTTATTAGTAACAGTGGGTGGTTGGTTCAATAATAATACGAATCTTCGAAGGAGATATTTATGCAACAACTAACAACCAGTGCCCGCACCCTCGCGGTGGTCACGCTAGCCGCCGCGGTGTCAGCCGCATCCGGAGCGTGGGCAGGGGTATCTGAATCCGATATTTTGAATGACCAGATGACAACCCAGGATGTGGTTAGTAATGGTCTAGGCCCACGTGGGCAACGCTATAGCCCACTTGATAAAATTAATGTGGACACAGTGAAGGATTTGCAGCCGATTTGGGCCTTTTCCTTTGGTGGAGAAAAACAACGGGGTCAAGAATCACAACCGATGGTGAAGGATGGCGTCATGTACGTGACAGCATCCTATTCGCGCGTGTTTGCTATCGATCTATCAAATGGTGAGGAATTATGGCAATACGACGCACGTTTGCCTGACGACATTATGCCTTGTTGCGATGTTATCAATCGCGGGGTTGCCTTGCATGAAGACTTGGTTATCTTCGCTACTCTAGACGCCAAATTAGTTGCTTTGGACAAGGCCACGGGTAAGGTCGTTTGGAAGAAGAAAGTCGCAGACTACCAGGCTGGTTATTCGATTAGTGCGGCTCCATTAATGGTTAAAGGCATGGTAGTGACCGGTGTATCCGGTGGTGAATTTGGCGTTGTGGGTAAGGTTGAAGCTCGAGATGCTGATTCTGGCAAGCTGATCTGGACGCGGCCTACAGTCGAAGGACATATGGGTTATATCAACGGTGAAGAAAATGGTATCACTGGCGGTCAGGCGGGACTCACTTGGCCTGGCGATATTTGGCAAAATGGCGGTGCTGCTCCATGGTTAGGTGGCACATATGATCCAGATACTGACCTGATGTTCTTCGGAACGGGTAACCCTGCACCTTGGAACTCACATTTGCGTCCTGGAGATAATTTATACAGTTCATCCCGTCTAGCGATCGACCCTGACACTGGAAAAATTGTCTGGCACTTTCAAACCACTCCGCACGACGGATGGGACTACGACGGTGTGAACGAGGTGATTTCTTTTGATTATGAATCGAACGGTAAGACTATTAAAGCGGCCGCCACAGCGGACCGTAATGGCTTCTTCTACGTGTTAGACCGAACTAACGGAGATTTTATTCGCGGATTTCCTTTCGTAGACAAAATCACTTGGGCTAGTGGACTTGATGCTAATGGTAGACCCATTTATGTGGATAGTAGCCGTCCAGGAAACCCACTTGATGCAAGTGACGGCAAGGTGGGTACATCAGTGGTGGCAGCGCCATCCTTCTTGGGTGGTAAAAACTGGATGCCCATGGCCTATTCGCAAGACACAGGCTACTTCTATGTGCCATCTAATGAGTGGGAAATGGATATTTGGAATGAACCTACAACCTACAAAAAAGGCGCAGCCTTTATGGGTGCAGGGTTTACCATCAAAGCCATTAACGATGACTACATTGGTGTCTTAAAGGCAATTGATCCAAAGACTGGTGAGGAAGTTTGGCGCTACGAAAACTTTGCGCCTTTGTGGGGTGGAGTACTGGCTACCAAAGGTAACCTAGTGTTTACAGGTAATCCAGAAGGCTACTTACTCGCCTTTGATGCGAAGACGGGTGAAATTAAATATCGCTTCCAGACTGGTTCCGGAATCGTAGGTTCCCCGATTACTTGGGAGCAAGATGGCGAGCAGTATCTGTCTGTAGTGTCAGGCTGGGGTGGTGCAGTACCACTTTGGGGCGGAGAAGTTGCCAAGCGTGTTAAACACCTCAATCAAGGTGGCTCTGTGTGGACCTTCAAGCTACCAGCGCAATAGCCAAAACGAGGTCTTATGGGTGGGGTAACCCTCCGCCCATTTCTTATTCTTAGTAGGTATGTCTCTCTAAGACTTGCGCGGGGCTCGCCCCGCGCCTTTTTCTTGAATATAGAGAATTAATACTAAAGGCCTAGTTTATGAACGCCAAAGTACCATGGCGTAATTGAGTGGCCGGAGCTTATGATTCTCATAGTTAAGGTAGTTCTAGCAATTAAATAATAAATACAAATATATAGGTGAAACTATGATTTATGCAAAACCCGGTACCGAAGGAGCGGTTGTTTCCTTCAAATCTGAATATGGCAACTATATTGGCGGCGAATGGATGCTACCAGCTAACGGTCGTTATTTTACTAACACTACACCAATCAATGGGGAGGCTATTTGCAAGATTCCTCGTTCTGATGCAACTGATGTTAACCGTGCTATAGATGCAGCAGAGAAGGCCAAAGATGCTTGGGGTAGGACCTCAGTCACCGAACGGTCTAATATTTTACTGAAAATTGCCGACCGTATTGAAGCTAATTTGGAAGTTCTAGCGGTAGCCGAAACTTGGGATAACGGCAAGCCGGTACGGGAAACTCTAGCTGCAGACATTCCACTGGCCGTGGATCATTTTCGCTATTTTGCTGGTTGCATTCGGGCCCAAGAAGGCACCAGCGCAGAGCTTGATGAAACCACTGCCTCCTATCATTTCCATGAGCCCCTTGGCGTTGTGGGGCAGATTATCCCGTGGAACTTCCCTATTTTAATGGCTGCTTGGAAAGTCGCACCGGCCCTAGCGGCGGGTAACTGCATTGTTCTTAAGCCTGCCGAGCAAACACCCGTGTCTATTTTGTTGTTGGTTGAACTGATTGCCGACCTGTTGCCAGCCGGAGTCTTGAATGTGGTCAATGGTTATGGCGCCGAGGCTGGCGAAGCTTTGGCCAGCAGTGATCGAATCGCCAAGATTGCCTTTACCGGCTCCACTGCAGTTGGTACAAAAATATTGAAAAACGCTGCTGCCAACCTGATCCCATCGAGCTTAGAATTAGGCGGAAAATCACCCAACATCTATTTTGCCGATGTGTTGCAGCACGAAGATGATTACCTGTCGAAGTGTATTGAAGGCACGGTGTTGGCCTTCTTCAACCAGGGTGAAGTTTGCACCTGCCCTTCTAGGGTTTTGGTGCAGGAGTCCATGTACGATGAATTCGTTGAAAAGGTCGTTGCCCGTGCCGCCACTATCAAACAAGGCAATCCTCTGGATACAGACACTCAAGTGGGTGCCCAAGCTTCCCAGGAACAGTTCGACAAGATCATGGGCTACTTAGACATTGGCGCTAAGGAAGGCGCCAAGGTGTTATTTGGAGGCAGCCAGGCCAGCGTCGACAGTAGTCTCAGTGGCGGTTATTACATTCAGCCAACTTTGCTGGAAGGCACCAACGACATGCGCGTATTCCAAGAAGAAATCTTTGGCCCAGTGATCGGCATCACCAAATTCAAAGATGAAGCAGAGGCCTTGCATCTGGCCAATGACACCGACTTCGGCCTAGGTGCTGGTCTATGGACCCGTGACATCAACTTAGCCTACCGCATGGGCCGTAAAATACAGGCGGGTCGAGTATGGACCAACTGCTACCATGCCTATCCAGCCCACGCGGCCTTTGGTGGCTATAAGAAGTCTGGCATTGGTCGTGAAACCCACAAAATGATGTTGGATCATTACCAACAAACCAAAAACTTGTTGGTGAGCTACAGCACCAGTCCATTGGGTTTCTTTTAAACGGGCCTTGGCCTTTCGGCCCACCCGGGCCGTTGGTTTGGGCTTGCCTTAAGGGCAAGCTAAAACCACTCGCGGGGATTGTATCCCCTTTTTTACTCAACTGGAAAGAGGAAATAGCTATGTGGACTAAACCATCTTATAGCAACATGCGTATCGGCTTCGAAGTCACTATGTACTTCAGTAATCGATAGCGAAACAGGGCCCCACTAGGGGCCCTAATTAAAAAGGATAATAAGGATGCATATTAGAGTTTTGGGTTCGGCCGCAGGAGGGGGATTCCCGCAGTGGAACTGTAACTGTGAAAACTGTTCCGGTCTTCGCTCAGGTACGTTGAATGCGACACCAAGAACGCAATCTTCTATTGCCGTTAGCAGTGATGGCAAGGCTTGGCTCCTTATTAATGCATCGCCCGATATTCGGGCACAGTTGGCTTCTTTTCCGGCACTACAGCCCAATAGGGCTAAGCGCGATACAAGCATCGCAGGTGTCTTATTAATAGATGCTCAAATTGACCATACAACAGGGCTTCTAAGCCTACGAGAAGGCTGTCCCTTAACAGTCTACTGTACAGATTCAGTCTACGACGACCTTAGTAATGGGTTTCCCTTATTTCCTATGTTGAAGCATTGGCAGGAAGGCTTACAAAGGCGTTCTATTCCTCTTCAAGGCAAACCATTTTCAGCAGAGGGAATTGAGGGTCTGACGTTTTCTGCGGTGCCTATACATAGTAATGCACCACCTTATTCACCTCGACGTGATCAGCCTGAGCAGGGAGATAATATTGGGCTAGTTATCGAAGATATTAATACCGGAAGTCGTGTGTTCTATGCGCCGGGTCTAGGTCGAGTTAACGCCGATATCAAGATGGAATTCAACAAAGCTGACTGTTTGCTGGTGGATGGCACACTGTGGAGTGATGATGAAATGCAGCAACAAGGGGTGGGTTCGAAGACTGGACAGGACATGGGGCATTTGGCGCAAAGCGGACCAGGCGGGATGATGGAAGAGCTTCAAGGGCTGTCTGATACCCGTAAAATATTGATCCATATAAATAATACCAACCCGATTTTAGATGAGTCATCACCTCAGCGAGCGTTGCTTGAGCAGCAAGGCATCGAAGTGGCGTTTGATGGCATGAATATTGATATTTAAACTGGCTCAAACCGCACTAACGTCACCAAGTGCGGATTATGGCCTAATAATAAAAACTGGTGGCATTGGAGTGAATTATGAAAAGTTTAACCGCGTTGTCGACGAGTATTGCTGTGCTAGGTGGCCTTGCCACTTTCTTAGCCTTGGGTGTTTTTAGCGGGGTGTTCTTAATTTGGGCTGTATTTGTAGCCTGGGGGGCATTCTTTGCACTTGGTGGTACGCCGGAAGCGCTCAAGAACACCATTGTTTGTGGCGTGTTTGGGGTCGTTATGGCGGTGATCGCCGCCTTGTTGATAATTAACGTACCGCTGGCTGCAAGCCTTGGTTTGCCACTTTGGGCTGGAATTGTTGTGGCTGCGACGGTACTGGTTTTGTGTTTAGCTGCCAATATACCTACTCTCTCTGCTATTCCCGCCAGCGTTTTTGGTTATGCTCCGACTTTTGCTTACTTGTTACAGACACCGGACATGCTCAGCAACGAGGTGATGTTGAGTGCTAACTTGTCGAATCCGCTGATAGTGATTTCTATATCAATCGCAGTAGGAGCTGGGTTTGGTATGCTTTCAGGTAAGTTAAGCGCACTGCTTACGGCAGATCCATCTTAACAGAACGTACGCTGGCTATACTTGCGCTTCATATAGGATTGCAGGTATAGCAACTGGAGAATCGAGCATATGACTGCAAGCCAAACCGATGGGCCTTGGTCTAGGGTAGACTTTGAAGAAATGCTACGTGCCAAGGGGAGCGCCTATCATATTCACCACCCATTTCACGTGGCAATGTACGATGGGACTTGTACCGTTGGCCAAATTCGAGGTTGGGTCGCCAATCGTTATTATTATCAAATTAATATTCCTATTAAGGATGCCGCGGTAATAGCCAATTGTAACGATTCTAATGTGCGAGGTCAGTGGGTACAGAGGATTCTCGATCATGATGGATATAATGGTGAATCAGGTGGTATCGAAGCATGGTTGCAACTTGCAGAAGCCGTGGGGCTAAGTCGGCAAGAGGTGATATCTGAACAACACGTATTACCCGCAGTACGTTTTGCAGTCGACGCCTACGTGAACTTTGCTCGCCGTGCCAGTTGGCAGCAGGCTGCTTGTTCTTCGCTCACCGAAATGTTTGCCCCGCAAATCCACCGTTCTAGGCTTCAGTCTTGGCCACAACACTACCCTTGGATTAATAGTCAAGGACTGGATTATTTTCGCAAACGCTTGGGGCAAGCGCGACGTGACGTTGATCACGGATTAGCTATTACCTTGGATTATTTTACCAGTAAAGAACAGCAGTGCCTTGCCTTAAACACCCTGCAATTCAAACTGGATATTCTATGGACTATGCTCGATGCCATGACACTTGCATACCAGCTTGGGCGTCCACCATATTACAATCTTGATGTGGCACCCGCTTATCATACAAGGGTGCTAGTATGATAAGCACGACCAGTGTACCGTCATTAGCTCAGCATTATCGTATGCAGTGGGAGCAGGCGCAAGGATGTCACGTTCTGCTTTACCCAGAGGGTATGATTAAACTAAATGACAGTGCGGCCGAAATTTTGTTGCAGTGCGATGGTTGCAATAACGTTGCTGGCATAGTGACAGCCCTAGAGCAGAAGTTCCCAACTGCTCAAGGTTTAGATATTGACGTGATTGAGTTTGTCGGAGGTGCTCATGGAGAAGGCTGGATCCGTATTGCCTGAACAAGGGCCGCCGCTCTGGTTGCTTGCCGAATTGACCTACAGATGCCCTTTACAGTGTGGTTATTGCTCTAATCCTGTAGATTTACAACGCGGCCAGTCAGAACTAACCACCCAACAGTGGTGTGATGTATTGCAACAAGGCCGGGCCTTGGGCGCAGTGCAGCTCGGCTTATCTGGTGGAGAGCCGCTGGTGCGGCGTGACTTGCCAGAACTGATAAGTGAGGCGAGAAGTTTGGGTTACTATAGCAACTTGCTAACTTCCGGCATGGGCCTGTCACAAGCCAAGGTCAAGCAGTTTAAAGACGCTGGTCTTGATCATATTCAAATCAGCTTTCAAGACTCTGACCCAGACCTCAACAATGCACTAGCAGGCAGCAAAAAGGCCTTTTCCCAAAAACTTGCCATGGCCCAAGCAATCAAAGAGCAGGGTTATCCGATGGTGTTTAATGTGGTTTTGCATCGGCATAACCTTGCACAAATCGAAAGCATTATTGATCTGGCTGTTGAGCTGGGTGCTGATTATGTGGAGCTGGCAAACTCACAATATCATGGTTGGGCGTTGCACAATCGAGAGCAACTGATGCCCAGTCAGGAACAATTGCTAGCAGCCGAATTGGTGGTGAAAAATTATCGCGAAAAACTGGCTGGAAAGGGGCCCGCACTGTTGTTTGTGGTGCCCGATTATTATGAAAACAAACCCAACCCATGTATGAACGGATGGGGCAAAATGTTCCTCACTGTGACGCCTGACGGCACTGCTTTGCCATGCCACAGTGCTCGTCAACTACCGATTCAATTCCCTAATGTAACAACCACGAGCATGAATGAAATATGGTATGGCTCAGACGGTTTTAATCAATTCCGTGGGGAAGGCTGGATGCGTGAGCCGTGTCGTTCTTGTGATGATCGCGGAACAGACTTTGGTGGCTGCAGGTGTCAGGCATTTGCTCTCACAGGCGACCCATTTAATGCTGATCCTAGCTGCAACAAATCACCCCATCACCATCTGGTACAAGCCGCTCGCCAGGCCGCACTTAACCCGCTAGAGCAGCCCTTAGTGCTTCGTAATTACGCAAATGCCGAGCAGTTACGTAAGCCCCCAATGCGGACATGAGTAGCACTCAGGCGCCTATGTTGAGCGCTCAAAATGTGGCTGTGGGCAGCATTCGGCGCGCAGAAGTACGCAGCTACGCTGGACGCCTGTATTGGCTTGAATGGCGACCCCAGGAACAATTTCATGTGATATGTAGTCTGGTTAATGGTGCGTGTATTGATGTGACTAAAAAACCTTACAGCCCAGCCAGTAAAGTGCATGAATATGGCGGCGGCGCATACTGCGTGACAGATACTGATGTGGTGTTCGTCAATGCGCAAGATCAGGCTATATATTGTCAGCGCCGAGATGCTCAAGGAATGCCGCAACTGTTGCTGGCGCGGGCTAATTGTCGCTATGGTGATTTGGTGTTCGATGCGGCGCGCTCACGCTTGTTGTGTGTTGAGGAAGAGCATGATAAAGGGGTTGATAATCGGCTTATCGCTGTTTGCTTGACCACCGGCAAACGCCAGATATTGGCTCAAGGGCGTGACTTTTATGCCGCCCCCACTGCCAGCTTGGATGGTCGTCAATTGGCCTGGTTAAGCTGGGATTTACCACATATGCCATGGCAGCAGTGTGACCTGAGTGAAGCTATATTAGATGTCCACGGGTTACCCTTGGAACCTCGTAAATTGGGTTTGCTAGATGAGGCTTTCGCTGAACCTCGCTACAGCCCTAGCGGGGTTTTGTACTGTTTGAGTGATCGCAGCGGCTGGTGGAATATTTACTGTGCGAGGCACGGTGATTTGCAGCCAATGGGGTCTCTTAAGGCGGATGTAGGGGGGCTGTCTTGGCGTTTGGGACAGTGCCATTTTGACTTTTTGGATGCCAGAAGGTTAGTGTTCAGCTATCACCATATGGGGCAAGGAGAACTAGCCTGTTTGCATGTCGACACTGGCCTCTTGCAATCTATAGCTCCTGCGGGTCATTGGTGGCGCAGTATTTGCTGCTCCCAAGGTCGCCTTGCAGCGCTTGGCGACGGTGTTATGGCCTCCGAGCGCTTGTTCGTGGCTAATGTAGGTGCCTCTATGGAGGTGCTGCTGGAGTCCTCTCACCAGCACCCATCGCGCATGACTGTTGCGCAGCATTTTAGTTTTACCTGCCATGATGGCGGCTTAGGGCATGGTTATTTCTACCCACCAGTCGGTCCTGCCGTGAACCGCGCCCCGTTGTTGGTTCGCGCACATGGGGGGCCCGTGTCTGCTAGCACCGGCGCCTATAGCTCTGAGACCCAGTACTGGAGTCAAAGAGGCTATGCGCTGGTGGACGTCAATTACAGAGGCAGTAGTGGCTACGGGTGCGCGTATAGACAAAGTTTGCACCAACGCTGGGGTGATCTTGATTGGCGTGATTGCCAAGCAGCGGCCTTGGCAGTAGTACAGAACGAAGCCGTTGATCCAACACGTATGGTTATTCGTGGCTCCAGTGCCGGCGGTCTGACGGCACTGAACGCCTGGCGTCTTAGTGGTGCTTTTAAGGCGGCCACAAGCTTATACGGCGTCACCGATCTGGCTCGTTTAGCTCTCCAGACACATAAGTATGAGCGTGGCTATTTGCAATGGTTAGTGGGTGATTTGGAACAGCACAAGGCGCGCTATCGAGACCGATCTCCAATGTATGAAACTCAAGCCGGGACTGGGGCCGTTATGATGTTTCAGGGGGTGTTGGATAAAGTGGTGCCGGTGGACCAAGCACGACTTCTAAAAAAACGGTTTCGAGCCCTAGGGAGAGTGTGTGAGTATGTTGAGCTAGCGGATGAAGGTCACGGCATTGCCAAGGCTTATAACCGACGGCTGCAGCTAGAGACCGAGTATGCCTTCTACCAAAAAGTGTTGGCAGGTTAGTTGTGTTCAACGGTAATGGGGGTTAAATAATGCTGTAGAAGAGCACGCAATTTATTGGGTTTAATGGGTTTTTTGAGTTTTGGAATAGCCATTTCACGGCACTGATTTTGTACCTTTTTGCTGTGGTCAGCAGTTATTAATATAGCCGGAATTTGATGCTTGCTGTAACAACGTATAGCGTTAATTACATCGACCCCCGTGTCGCTCTCGTCTAGGTGGTAATCCGCCAGTATAATGTCTGGGAAGGGCTGGCTATGCAGGGTTTGTAGCGCCTGAGGTATGTCACTGGCATGGGTGACTATACAGCCCCAGTCCGATAATAGGTGTTCCATACCGGCAATGATGTTTAAATCGTTTTCCACCACCAGAACTCGCTTGTGGTTGAATTTATGGTTGGAACTGACAATATGTTTCGAGCTTAAATAATTCTTTGTTTGAACTTTAGCAAGTGGAACCATGACCGAAAAGCACGACCCTTTTCCTTCAACGGAGCACACGTCGATGGGGTGGTTGAGCATGCGGCCAATACGTTCGACAATAGCTAGGCCAAGGCCTACGCCAGTGTTCTTTGGCATCGGTTGTTGCTTGAGTTGGTGAAACTCCTTAAATATTTCCCCTATCCTAGAGGCAGGAATACCGATGCCCGTATCCAGAACTTGCAACTCCAAGTGTTCACCTCGACGGCGGCAGCCCAAGAGTATTTTTCCAGTTTTGGAATAGCTCACAGCATTGCTGATAAAGTTTCTTAGTATGCGAATGAGTAAATGAGAATCACTGTTGATGGACAGCTGCGAAGTTACCATTCTGAACTGTAGGTCATGCTCATCTGCAAGGGGTTGGAACTCAACTTCCAAGGTCTTGAAAAGCGATGCTATGGGAAAATCGGACAAGTTAGGAGTGACGGAATCGGCGTCCAGTTTAGAAATGTCGAGCAGATCTTGTAATAGCTCTTCAGCACTTAACAAAGCTTGATGAATGCGATTAGCAAGGTCTTGATTATTGCTACCGGTCAATCGCTCATTTAGGCTGGTGACCAACAAGCGAGCGGCATTCATGGGTTGTAGTAAGTCATGGCTGGCTGCGGCCAAGTATTTGTCTTTACTGCGGTTGGCTCGTTCAGCTTCTTGTTTGGCAATATTTAGGGCCAATTCAGCCTGCTCTCGTTCAGTTATTTCGACATTGAGTGCCTCATTGGCTCGAGTGATAGACTTGGTTCGCACCTCGACTTGGTGTTCTAGATCAGCGTTCAGCTCTTCTAATTCCCTTATTTTTGAGAGTAGTTCTGGGTAGTAGCTTTTGCGGGCCGAATGTACACCAAGGCCGATCAGGCTTTCAAAATCAGCTCTGTGTTTAGCAGAGTGGAGGTTAGAGGGCTTCCTCATAGACTGTTTCCATGTCGCGCTTGTTAGATGCCCTTGGGTTGGTCAAAATGCAAGGATCGATGATTGCTTTGGATGCCAATATAGGGATGTCAGTTAACTTAACGCCCGCCTCACCTAATTGCATGGACAAGCCAACCTGCTGTTTGAGGTCACGTACTTTTGTAAGTAATGCAGATTTAACATGAGTGTCGCTCATACCTCGGGTGTCAATTTCTAATTGCTCAGCAATGGACCGGAACCTTTCTGGCGCAGATTTGTAATTAAAGTCGATCACGTGATCCAGGAGTATAGAGTTACACAGACCGTGCGGTAGGTCTAAGTAGCCTCCAAGGCTGTGGGACATAGCGTGCACGGCACCCAAAATAGCATTAGAAAACGCTAGTCCGGCTTTCATGCTGCCGAGCATGATCTTCTCGCGTAGATAGATATCCTGAGGATCATGCACCAACCCCTGTAAGTTTTGCGATATTAGTTTTATCGCTTCGAGTGCATACATATCGGTTAGCGGTCCGGCGCCAGTCGACACAAATGCTTCTATGGCATGTACCATGGCGTCTATGCCAGTACAGGCAGTCAAAAATGGATCAATGCTAGAGGTGGTCTCAGGGTCTATTAGTGAAACGTCGGGCACTACGGCCTTACTGATGATGGAGATTTTAGTGCGTTCTTGTTGATCGGAAATAATACAAAATTGCGATACGTCAGCTGAAGTGCCAGCGGTGGTGGGGATAAAAATTAGAGGCGGAATGGGAATGGCTATGCGGTCAATACCTTCGTAAGTGAGGATATGGCTACGATTAGCATGGACAATCCCAATGCCCTTGGCACAGTCCATTGGACTACCGCCGCCCACCGCAATAATAAGGTCACAGTTTTCGGCATCGTACAGTTCGGCCCCAGCCATTACTTCTTCTGCACGGGGATTGGCGCTAACGTCGGAGTATATGACATAATTAATATCCAGCTCTTGTAGGCTGGCTTCGACGTCGGATACCCAGCCAGCCTTGATAACACCAGGGTCTGACACTACCAATACCTTATTGGCACCAAAATTTCGGGCAAAGTTTCCGGCTGCGTGTCGTGCACCCACGCCGAATATAATTTCAGGGGAGACGAATTTACGCAAGTTGGTAACATCGATAGTCATTAGTCACGTTCTGATTGTGCAGCTCATAGCTAGCTAAAATAGCACCTAAAATGGTGCGTTAACAATAGTACTTTCGTACATAATTAATTCCAATAAAAATGAAGTCACTCAGCGTAGGCGCTAACCCAATGCCTAGATATTTGGCGATGTAATATAAAAATTCCTGCCGAAAATATATAGGAATTTTTGTAGCAAAAATTTAAGCAAACGCATGCATCATATATGTAGGTTCCCTTCCATGGTAACGGGGGGGGGTTCCCCATTTAGCCTTCCGAGATTGAATGTTCCGGTTTCTAACTTCTGGAACCTTGTTTTCGTTTAATAAGACTTTGAGCTGGGGTGGCTATAACTTCATCTGCGGATAGGTCTGTCTCTGCGTCTAAGGGCGGCGCTACGCGCCACTCTACGCTTCGCTCGACCATTCGGTCTCCCTGCACTCCGCGTGACGCTAACCGCCGCCTATGAGCCATCAGACCGCCCAAAGCACAGGGCTAGACAAAGCACCGAGGGTGTTTGCACTGAAAGTTTCACGGCAAGCCGTTCAACGTTAAGCGCAGGTGCTAAAAGCAGCTAGCCGGGCTACTCTGTCAGCCCCCAGCAACTTAACCAGCTCTGCATCGCTCATGGATCGCAAGTTGGCGGTGGTGTAGCCTGAGCTATTGACCGATTTGGTAACCTGGGTAAGCCCATGCAAGCGCATCTGGCTTTGTACAACGGTCAAAAACTCACTAGCGGTCAATGAAGCGAGCTTGGCTTGCTCATGGTCCACGTGACAGCGCTGAAGCGTATAGGCGGCTTCTTTATCAAGTTGAATCCGGTGATTGGTTATCCATTCCTTCATTTTTGGATGGTTCATCAGCTTATGCGCCGATTGCCGGGCACCCCGAACGGGACCAGCGGCACGACGATAGGCATCGGTGATGTTCCTGGAGTCCTTGACTAATTCGAGGCAAAAGCGTCGTTGTAGTTGTGTGGGTTCGTGTGCAGTTAATCCCATTCTGGCCTCGGTTAAAGTGGCGTATTCTTAATGCTTATAATACCCTAATATAGGTAGTCACGGAATGAAAAGCGGTGCTACTTATGGTGCTATAAGTGTAAAAGTTGTATTTAATTTCGCTGTATCTAAAGG
>Ga0308012_10000337_pt1 | contig 29827 bp, 22 predicted proteins | sample Neamet179_FD_203133 | JGI IMG/M metagenome (GOLD analysis project Ga0308012, IMG submission 203133) | Marine microbial communities from water near the shore, Antarctic Ocean - #179 | ecosystem: Environmental > Aquatic > Marine > Unclassified | place: Southern Ocean | collected 2014-07-25 | reverse complement strand
CCACATAAGCCAGCTATTGGTCAATCGAGCGCCTTGTCTTAATATATTTTTCCTTCGCACAACAAGATCACAAACTTAATCAAACTGGTATAACAACCATTCAAAACACAATCCTACTAGCGTATAATCCCCAATTTTACCATTCTACGTATTAAAGGCTTTAATTAATCATGGTTGTATCAGACGTTCCTAAAGCAGGTATTGAACTAAATAAGCTAACAAAAAAGCTTAGACGAAATGTTGGTAAAGCAATTTTCGATTATAAAATGATTGAAGATAAAGATGTTGTAATGGCTGCTATAAGTGGCGGCAAAGATTCATTTGCTATGCTAGATATTTTAATAGCACTGCAAAAATCAGCCCCAATAGACTTTAAAATTATCGCGGTTAATTTAGATCAAAAGCAACCAGGGTTTCCTGAACACATATTACCGGCTTACTTTGAATCATTAGATATTCCTTATTATATTGTTGATAAAGACACCTATTCGGTGGTTAAAGCAAAAATCGATGAAGGTAAAACAACTTGCGGCCTTTGCTCTCGATTACGTCGAGGTACGTTATATTCATTCGCTGAATCTATTGGTGCGACTAAAATTGCACTCGGCCATCATATGGACGATATAGTGGAAACCCTATTTTTGAATATGTTTTTTGGCTCTAAGCTAAAAAGTATGCCGCCAAAATTACTTTCTGATGACAAACGAAATATCGTCATAAGACCTTTATCTTATTGCCGAGAAAAAGATTTAATTGAGTATTCCAATTATAAAAACTTTCCGATTATTCCGTGTAATTTGTGTGGTTCACAAGAAAATTTACAAAGACAAAATGTAAAAGCGATGTTGACTGATTGGGATACTAAAACCCCTGGTAGAGTAGAATCAATTTTTAAATCTATAACCAATATTAGCTTGAGTCAATTAGCAGATACTAATTTATTTGATTTTGAAAACCTAGCGATTGATCGCTCAAGTGAAAAAGAAGAGTATGAATTTGAAAAAGAGCATGTATCCTCTTCTAATATAGACGAGTCGTTATTTATCGATGTAACGAACGTATAAGCTATAACAATTAATATACGTTACTGATTTTAGACCGTTAGATACAATATAAGTCGGCTGAATAAAATTAAAGACAAAAAAAACGGTCAATATTAATAATATTGACCGTTTTTTATGGCACCAACTAATAAAAATTAGTGAGTTGAACTAATGTTTTGATTATTTTCTTTAACAAAGTAACGCTGATTATGGCGTAACATGTCCGAAATATCTAACACATATTGAGTGCCACGTTGAGAATATGGTAACAAACCTGTCGCTAATATTTCAGGGTTAAGCGGTTGATTTTGTGCTCTTAATTCTGCACGAATAGTTCTAAATACATGATAAGCATTATGCTTATTTATATTATTAAAATAACCCGAAATAGAAGTATCAACACTTTTAAATGCAGCCACTTCATGTTTTGCGCCTGTATCACGTCCGCCAGGCACCATGCCACAGCCTTTTTTGTAGCACCATATACCAAAGAAGTTTAAACCTATACGAGCAAAGCGTGATGTGCCCCAAGCAGACTCATTAGCGGCCTGTACCAGTACTAAAGAAGTAGGAATAACATCAACGCGTTCTAACAAATCATTAATTTGCTGTAAAGTGGAAGCTTGTTCATTAATACGGTAAGCCTTAATAAGCGCTTGCAGTTCCGCTTGCTCTGCTTCAACTAAGCCTAACCCTAATGATATCTGCCCTTGCCAATATTCGAGCTTATTTCTATCTTCTAATAACTGTTTATTTTTAGCTTCAACCGCTGGACGAATAAAATTAAAAAATTTACGTTTTTTAGTGGGTATATCATTAATAGAAGAAAAGTCAGGTAACTTAACCTGATGTAACGGTTTTTCGATTACCTTTACTTTTTTTACAACCTTCGGAGCGATTACAACGACCACTGGCTCTGCGGGAGCCTCAACAACGACAACAATAGTTTTAGGTTCTAGAAAAGTAAAAGGCGCGACAATACCGATAACAAGTACAATACATACTAGTAAGCGGAAAAGTATCATCAATTTCATATAACGTCCTTATATATAATTTAAATTATGCGGAAAAAGTATCATCTGAGCCATTATGGCCAGCGTTTTTATTTGAAGGGGAACTATTCACCGAGTCATTTGCAATGCTATTTTCATCAACAAAAACACCAAAAATATCACGATACAATATACCTTTAACGTTGTAGTACCAGGGAGCTAAATAAGATAGACCAATTAAGAAAATAATAACTCCAATAGGGGCCAAACTAGATTCTATTAATAAGATTATTGGAAATACAAGTATAACTAAAGACATGAAAAGGGTTGAATAAATAGCCATCAAGGGAAATACTTTATGCCTCAATGCTTTAACCGATAGAGCTATAGACTGTACCGGTGTCATTTTTTTCTCTACCACTAGAGGTACGGTTAGTGACAGTAATACTGCTAATATTACACCTGGAATGACTAAAAATTGAACGCCGACACTAATTAGTAACGATGTTAACAGTGCACAAAGAGCAACCCAACTCCCCCGATGTAAGAAGGAAAAAATCATTTTACTTTGTGTCGGCTTGTTAATGGCATGATACACGCCCATCATTTCAATACCTGCCATAAATGGCCATACCGCAATAGTAACGACTATATTAATTATCTGCAGTGCTTGTGAATCTTGTGTTTGAGCTTCTTCGAAAACAAGATCAATACCACCAAAAAAATTACTAGCAATATATGAAACAATCATTCCAAAAAACAAAACGCCAAATAGAGCTAAATTAATAGACATTCTTGACTCCAGTGTGTTTTGCCAAGCTTCAGTTAAAACAGCTTTCACATCAACTGAATATTCGCCTTTTAAAGCACCCTCTACACTACCACCAATGGACACAATTCTATTTTTGTCTGGCAAAGTTAATCCTTTTAAATACACGAATAAAAATTTTGGCTTATTATACTGGAAATTTTATTAGATTGCTCGTTGGTCAATATACAAGCAATTGTAAGAGTACAGCGGAGCCAAGAATGCGTGGTTTAAGTGAGCCTAATTAATATCGCTTAACACCAGTTGAACGGCTAAAGCTAATAAAACAAAACCCATAATACGATCAATAATATAACCTTTCTGTTTTAAGACTGAGCGAACTTTCTCGTGGGTGAGCATGTAAGATAAGAAACAAAACCATGCACCTGTCGCTACTACTAAGTACGCACCATAAGCTACTTTAAGACTTAAAATAGTTTCAGGTGAAATCACAACCGAGAATAAACTGACGAAAAAAAGCGTCGCTTTAACATTTAGAGCATTGATTAAAAAGCCATTAATAAAGGCTTTTTTAAGAGAAGGGGTATACGTTTGCGTATTTTCTTTTGTAATATCATTTCGTATTAATGATGTATTATCAGGTTTTTTAGCATTGAGGCAGTGCCACGCTATATAAAAAAAATAGCATGCTGCAATATATTTTAAGGCGGTAAATAATCTTTCATCACTCGCAATTACAAGACCAATACCTACCAATGAATATGTCACATGTACAATAATTCCTGTGGCAATGCCAAAGCTAGTATAGATAGCAATACGACGATTATAACGGATACTTTGCTTTAAAATTAGCGCGAAGTCTGGCCCTGGGCTGAGTACAGCTAAAAAATGTACCATCGCGATCAGTAAAAATTGCTCTAAAGCAGACATATTGCAACTGGAGGAATAGGGAAAGTGCTTTATTTTACCTTAGGGGCTAAATAAAGCGAACTTAACCGAGGAAAAATTTAACTAAAAATATAAACAATTTAGTCTTCGCCTTAATAACTATTACCTTAATGATTATTCAGTAAGCTAGTAGTTTTTAAATTAATAAAAGCTATCTTTGAGGATGATGTTGATAGATATTAGCTAAAGTGGCCTGAAAATAGTCGCTTCCTTTTTGCTCTGCTAGCGCCATATTTTTCTCTGGAATTTGTTCTGGATCTTTATAGAGTGATAATACCTTCGACATACTCTTTTCTCGAATAATATGAAGCATCGGATAAGGTGACCGATTAGTAAAATTACTGGCGTCATCAAAATCTACATCGGCAAAGCAATATTCAGGGTGCATAGTCGCTAGTTGAAATATCCCTTCAAAATTTGAATCAACCAACACGTCATTAGCATAATCAACTAAATCAAGGTAGCGTTCAAAACCTCTAAATCCATCAGAGAAGATGATTAAGGTCGTTTCAATCTCATCATGTGCTTGTAAGTAATGACACTGTTCTATTAATTCTTGTAAAGCAACTTTCACCTGTTCAGCTTCTGATTTATGGTAAAAAATAGTGTTATTCACAAATTCTTTTTTAGCAAAAGGGCAAAAATTTAACCCTATGATGACTTCATCTATCCATTGTTTTGTCGCTTCAATTTCAGAAGATATTTGTTGCGCTACTAATTTTTCGTCATTTTTATTCATCGTTTTCTAACCTTAAGATTGCTGCAACTGCCACATTTTACTGTATTGCCCATTAAGTTCGAGTAATTGTTGATGATTACCCTGCTCCACTATTTCACCATGACTCATCACAATAATATTATCACTATCAACAATGGTGGAGAGACGATGTGCAATAACTAAACTGGTTCTGTTTTTAGCAACTTCATTTATTGCCGTTAAAATTGCTTGCTCTGAGTGACTATCAAGCGAGGATGTCGCTTCATCAAAAACTAAAATTTGGGGATCTTTTAAAATAGTTCGAGCAATAGCAACTCGTTGTTTTTCACCACCAGAAAGCTTCAAGCCTCGTTCACCCACAGTTGTTTCTAACCCCTCAGGCAAACTGGCGATAAACTCTGATAAGTGAGCGAGTTCAATTGCTTTTAAAACGTCTTCTTTACTCGCTGTTGGAGAGCCATATTGTACATTATTAAACAACGTGTCGTTAAAAAGCACCGTATCTTGGGGAACAATACCAATATGAGTTCTCAAAGATTGTTGGCTAACATGGCTAATGTTTTGGTTATTAATGTTAATTGCACCTGAATCAACATCATAAAAACGGAATAATAATTTTACCAAGGTTGATTTACCCGATCCACTTTGCCCAACAACCGCAACTTTTTCACCTGCGTTCACTTTAAATGAAATGCCTTTAATAATGGGTCTTTTTGGGTTGTAAGCAAAAGTAATATCATCAAAGGTAATACTCGCTTGTTTGATAGCGTTGTCGTTCTGATCTGACAAATTTAGTACTACCGCATCGGGTACATCTTTCACTTTAGGTGTTTTAGCTAACAAACTAAATAAGTTTTCAATATTTGCTAACGACCCTTTAATTTCTCTATAAACAAAACCTAAAAAGTTAAGTGGCATAAATAACTGCATCATAAAGGCATTAATCAATACAAAGTCACCGAGGGTCATCACGCCTTTGGCAACTTCATTAGCCGCAAGTGCCAACATGGCTGTCATTGCAATAGCTATAATAAGAGCTTGTCCGCCATTTAACGCAAATAACGATAAACGATTTTTAATTTTTGCTTGTTCCCACGTTGCCAATTGTTGGTCATAAGCTTTTGCTTCAAATTCTTCATTGGTGAAATACTTGACGGTCTCATAGTTCAACAGGCTGTCAATGGCACGGGTATTACTTGATGAGTCTGCTTTATTTGAAGCTCTAACATAACGTGTGCGCAACTCGGTAGCAAAAATTGAATAGGCGATATAAGCGGTAATTGAGGCAAGAGTTATCACCGCAAACCATATACCGTAATTCACAAATAAAATGGTCACTACCATGGCTATTTCTAATAAAGTCGGAACAATATTAAAGACCATAAAACGCATTAGAAAATTGATACCTGAGGTACCACGATCTATATCGCGAGACAAACCGCCTGTTTGTCTATTTAAGTGAAAATCTAAATCTAAGGAATGTAAATGACGAAAAACTTTTAAACCTATACGCCTTATCGCGCGTTCGGTTACTCGGCCAAATAACGTGTCTCTGATTTCAGCAAAAACAACTATGGACAATCTTACTAAACCGTAAGCAGCAACTAAACCTAAAGGGACAATAATTAACGCGGATGATTTATTTGAGTTATTAGCATCTAACGTATCAACAATATCTTTTAGGATAAAAGGTAAATATACACTGGCTATTTTAGTGAGTATTAAACAAAACATAGCCACTGCTATGCGTTTTTTATACTCAAAAAGATAAGGTAATATAAGTTTAAATGCTTGCCAATTGATGGACTTGACTTCTTGGTCTGGATAACTTGAAGGACGCATGATATTTCTTTAGCGGTAAATATTTTATAATAAATTACAAAGCTAATTTCGCCTAATTATTAAGGTAAATAGTTAGATTTATAATAAGAATATTCCATTAAACCTGATCTAAAAATGCAATAACTTCACTTACCTCCTTCTTTGTTATTGATAACACTTATCTCAAAAACAATTTTAGTAAACCTAAAAAAAAGCAGAATAACGTTCATGTTATTACTGCTTATTTAAAAATTTTTTAGCTGTTTTGCTATTGACCGGTAAAATATTCAATAGTGATTAACTCAACATTAATCGTTATCAATTACTTTCTCTAATATGTTACCTTGCGCACCTGAAGGGGCTTTAATACCCAACATTGCCGATAACGTAACCGCTATATCTGTAGTACTAACTCGCTTATACACAGTTTCATCGTCAAGATTAAAACCCGCAAATATCAAGGGTACAAAAGTATCATAACCCCAAGGAGAACCATGAGTAGATGCAACTGACAAACCTTCCATGTCAGCAACAAAACGATGCGCTTCAAGCACAACATAAATATCACCAGAACGGACTTTGCTATGATTATTAGCAACCAACGTATGTAAATAATCTTGTGGGATATTACCTGTTTCTAAATTAGTACTTGTTACCGCAAGTGCAACACCGTCAAATTTTGAAACCTCATCAGCAACCGCCTTTTGAACTTGCTCAAGTGACAACTTACGCCTAGCGATTAGATCTCTATCAAGATAAATATACGGATGAAAGTAACTTTTAATTAGTGCCGTATCAAAACCGAACTGTTTCTTAAGTGCTTTCATACTTGGTGCTTTATCCCACTCTTTAGGGGTAACTACTTTAGTTTCCATACCTAAGGAAGATAAATAAGCAGGTACTTCTGCTGCACCGTGATCGGCCGATAACACGATAAGGGTATTATCTAAACCTACTTTTTTATCAATAAACTTGAGTAAGTCGGCTAATGTTCGATCTAACCTCAGCATATTCTCTTCGGCTTCTAAACTTGACGGGCCAAAAATGTGCCCTACATAATCAGTTGAAGAAAAACTCACCGATAAATAATCAGTAATATTATCTTGTCCTAACTGTTCGTTGTTTACTATCGCTTTGGCAAAATCTAACGTTAACTCATCACCTGCTGGGCTTAGGGTTAAAAAAGTATTAAAATAAGGGTTATCCATATCACCATATTGATGTGGGAAAGTGGTGCCAAAACCTGGAAGTACAGACTCCCATGCTTGGGTATCTTGCTTACCAAAAATATAACTTTCTTTGGGTTGACTTAATGCCCACGTATTTTTGTCATATTTTTTAGTTGGTTTTGCTGCATTAAAACTTGATACCCACTCTGGGTATTTATCATAATAATATTCACTGGTTACAAATTCACCGGACTTTTTAGAGAACCAAAAAGCTTTCCCCATATGTCCAGCCATTGAGATAGCGCCGCGATCTTTTACTGACACGCCAAATACCTTTGCTTTACCATTGGACGCAATCATTACTTCGTCACTAAAAGTTGAAACTTGAATATTGCTAGGTGAGCGCCCAGAAGATTTTGCGGTTCTTTGGGTTGGATCAATTTCAGTTTTTTGATTTACATCGGCATCTGCCGATAATAAAGGATATTTGCTATCTTCTACATTGTAAACAAGACGCTGTAACTTATCGTCATACCAAACATTACCTATCATTCCATGCACGGCTGGTAATGCGCCTGTAGCTAGGGTTGAATGGCCTACTATTGTTTCAGTATTCGCATGGTTATGATGAGCGTCTTTATAAACTACGCCTTCATTAAGCAGGTATTTAAACCCGCCCTTGCCCATTCTATCTAAATAAGCGGTAGGCATATCGCCGCGCAACTGATCAACTGTAATTTGTAATACAAGTTTAGGCTTTTCGGAGGCAGCTTGAAGACTCAATGATAATAAACCTGCGACAACAAGACTTGATTGCCATAACACTCCTTTTCTTTGCATGAGCATATAAAACTTCCTTAATTAAAAATGAACTTATGATACTTATTTAACTTAAACTTAGACTTAGACTTAGACTTGAAACTACCCAGAATAACTATAGACAGCAGTTGTTTACAATAAATTTCATTATAATTTAAAATACGCTAAACGTTATATTTTTGCTAGTAATTAACATGTCATTCGGTTAAATTTACTTTGATCTAGATCAATTTTTTCAATTCTGCTTTCGTTTAAGGAAAAAACATGCAAATAAATAATGCAATTAAAAAGCTAGCGTTAGGTTTTGGCCTACTCGCCATTGCGACTAATGCAGCCGCAACCACAGACAAATCTAAACCTAACGTTTTAGCTATTTGGGGCGATGACATTGGTTATTATAACCTTAGTGCTTACAACCAAGGCATGATGGGGTATATGACACCAAACATTGACCGCATAGCCAATGAAGGTGCTTTATTTACGCATCATTACGCTCAGCAAAGTTGTACTGCTGGTCGTGCTTCATTCATTCTTGGTCAAGAACCTTTCCGAACAGGTTTATTAACTATTGGTATGCCCGGCTCTACACACGGTATTCCAGATTGGACTCCTACTATTGCTGACCTTTTAAAAGAAAAAGGTTACATGACTGCACAATTTGGTAAAAACCATTTAGGTGACCAAGATAAACATTTACCAACTAACCACGGTTTTGATGAATTTTTTGGTAACCTTTATCACTTAAATGCAGAAGAAGAGCCAGAAACGTACTACTACCCGAAAGACAAAGAATTCCATAAAAAATATGGCCCTCGTGGTGTAATTCATTCATATGCCGATGGTAAAATTGAAAACACTGGCTCTATGACACGTAAACGTATGGAAACAGCCGATGAAGAATTTTTAGCCGGTACTTTGAAGTTTATCGACAAAGCACATAAAGCAAAAAAACCATTCTTTATTTGGCATAGCTCTACACGTATGCACGTATGGACACGCTTACAAGAAAAATACCGTGGTAAATCAGGCGTAAGTTTAACAGGCGATGGCATGTTAGAGCATGACGACCAAGTAGGTATTTTATTAGACAAGTTAGACGACTTAAAAATTGCTGATAACACCATTGTTATTTACTCAACCGATAACGGCGCTGAAAAATTCTCTTGGCCTGATGGCGGTACTTCACCATTTGCTGGTGAAAAAGGTACTACAAGTGAAGGTGGCATGCGAGTTCCACAATTAGTACGCTGGCCTGGTACTATTAAACCTGGTTCAAAATTCAATAACATGATGTCTCATGAAGATTGGATGCCAACGTTATTAGCCGCTGCTGGTGAACCTAATATCGTTGAGAAACTTAAAGATGGTCATAAAGCTAACGGAAAAACGTTTAGAATTCATGCCGATGGTCACAACTTCAAGCCATTTTTTGAAGGCAAAGAAAAAGCATCGCCACGTACAAGCAAATTATACTTTAACGCTGCTGGTGATTTAAACGCAGTACGTTGGAATGAGTGGAAAATTGCTTTTGCTGTTGAAGAAGGTGGTATCAATACTGCTTACCGTAAAACACCGGCATGGCCTGTTATCACGAACTTACATGCGGACCCATTTGAAACTGCATCAGTAGAATCTGGTATGTATCTTCGTTGGTATGCTGACAACATGTGGTTATTTGTGCCTGCTCAACAACAAGTAGCAGCATTTATGTCAACAATTGACGGCTTCCCTTTCCAAGCAGGAAGTAGCCTAAGTGCTAGTGACATCGGTTATAAGAGTATTAGAACTCAAGCCGCACTTAAGAAAATCCAACAATTAAGCCCTAACCGATAATAATTGTGTAGATAACCCGTGTTTAATTAACGCTGATTTATAAAGACTAAAGCCCAACATTTGTTGGGCTTTTTTATACGTATATATCACCATGATTTTTAAGAGAACGTCGAATAATCCAAATAATCAAAACAATCAAAATAACAAACGTTACTTTATAACATTTTATCGCTATAAACCCTTGTATTTCCGACTAAATAGCGCCATATTAATAGCGCAATTTAAAAATCAACGAGATGAATGTAAATGCTGTTATTTACATTCAAGTTTTTTATTTCGTTGCTCATCAAAAGGAATGAAAATGATTCAAAATAAATTAAAAATGTTGGTGATTGGAGCAAGTTTAATAGCTACAGCATCAGCAACGGCAATAGCAGCCGAAAAACCGAATATATTAATACTGTGGGGTGATGACATTGGTATCACTAACATCAGTGCTTACAGTGACGGTATAATGGGTTTTCAAACGCCAAACATTGACCGTATAGCGAATGAAGGCGTACGTTTTACTGATTATTATGCTGATCAAAGCTGTACCGCTGGTCGTTCAACATTTATTACTGGCCAGTCAGGTTTACGTACAGGTATGACAAAGGTTGGCATGCCGGGTGCCGCTGAAGGCATACAAGATAGAGACATTACCATTGCTGAAATGCTAAAATCAAAGGGTTACGTTACCGGTCAATTTGGTAAAAACCATTTAGGTGACCGTGATGAACATCTTCCGACTAATCATGGCTTTGATGAATTTTTTGGTAATCTTTATCATTTAAATGCTGAAGAAGAGCCAGAGCATTTTGATTATCCGAAAGACCCTGCCTTTAAAAAGCGATTTGGCCCTCGTGGCGTTATCCACTCATACGCTGATGGTAAAATTGAAGATACGGGACCATTGACCATTAAACGCATGGAAACTATCGACGAAGAAACAGCTGCTGTTGCAAGAAAGTTCATAGCAAAAGCCGTACAAAAGAAAAAACCTTTCTTTGTTTGGATGAACACTACAGGTATGCACTTTAGAACTCACCCTGCTGAAAAGCACATTGGCAAGTCAGGCCAAGGTATTTATAATGACATTATGGTTGCCCATGATGAAATTATTGGTGGTTTTTTAGATTTACTTGATCAGTTAAAAATTGCTGATAATACCCTAGTTATGTACTCTACTGATAACGGCGTTCATTTTAATACGTGGCCAGATGCTGGTTTAACACCTTTTAGAAGTGAAAAAAACACCAACTACGAAGGGGCATACCGAGTTCCTGCTATGGTGCGTTGGCCTTCAAAAATCAAAGCTGGCACTATATCTAACGAAATGATAGCTCATTTAGATTGGATGCCAACATTAGCTGCGGTTGCTGGTGATAATAATCTTAAAAAAGATATGTTAAAAGGCAAACGTATTGGTAAAAAATCATCTAAAATTCATCTTGATGGTTATAACTTTTTACCTTACCTAACCGGAAAAACTGATAAAGGCCCACGTAATATTTATCATTATTTAAATGATGAAGCATTCCCTGTTGGCGTAAGAGTTGGCGATTGGAAATTAACTTATGCTGAAAACCGCGGTAAAACAATGGCGTTATGGGCTGAACCATTCACCATGTTACGCATGCCTAAGTTAACGAACTTAAGACGTGACCCTTATGAAAAAGCAGAGCAAAATTCTAATACCTATTGGGATTGGATGATCAGCCGCGCACCTTATATGACTTTAGGTTTGGCTAAAACAGGTGAGTTTTTACAAACATTTAAAGAATATCCACCAAGTCAAAAACCTGGTTCATGGTCTGTTGAAGCAGTTTATGATGCAGTAATGACTAGCGATGTTACTAAATAAATGATTTTAACTACCTAAGTTAAAATTATATCAACCTAGATTACCTTTAAACGGGTTATCTAGGTTTTTTATCAAAAACAATAGTATAAATTAATAACAAAAATGCCTATTTTTATGTTTATAAAAAAACTCTCCTCTTCTTATGCCATGCACTTTATAATTGCTTGTGTATTTATATTTTCAAATTCCGCTACCGCGACCAAAACAGGTAATAGCACAACATTTGTTGGCTCAAAAGCCTGTGTTGGATGTCATGAACAAGCTTATAAAGATTGGCAAGGTTCACATCATGACATGTCCATGAAACACGCTGATAATAAGAGTGTTTTAGGTGATTTTAATGATGCCACCTATTTTTTTGAAGATAAACGAACAACTAAACCCAATACCTTTTTCAAGAAAGGTGATGAGTTTTGGGTCAATATTCAAGATGGTACAGGCCAGTTTAACGATTACCAAATAAAATACACTTTTGCCTATACCCCACTCCAGCAATACATGGTCGAATTTGACGATGGTCGTGTTCAGCTCATTCCTTTTGCTTGGGATTCACGCACTAAAGAAGAAGGCGGACAACGTTGGTTTAACGTATACCCAGAAATGGCTGAACCGCATAACGAGTTTTTTTGGACCGCCACAGGGCAAAATTGGAATTACATGTGTGCCGATTGCCACTCAACCAATGTAGAAAAAAACTTCGATCTTGAAACTAATACCTATAACACTACCTTCAGTGAAATTAATGTTGCTTGTGAAAGCTGTCATGGTGCGGCGAGTGAGCATTTAACGTGGGCAAAAAACATTGATAAAACCTCAAAAAATACTGTTAAAGACGGTGTGAAAGGTAATGGCTTTAAACGTGATTTATCAAAGTCTGTAAAAGAGTGGAATACCTATTCGAAAAGTAAAAATGACTCTTTTACCCCAAAAAAGGTTGAGCACAGCCAACAAGTATTAGTGTGTGCGCAATGTCATAGTAGGCGTACGCAAGTAAGTGAAAAAAGCCATGTAGACGGTAATGCTTTTGGTGAACGTTATTTGCTTAATTTACTTTCAAGCGTCGATTATCACCCCGATGGACAAATTTATAACGAAGTTTTTGTTTATGGTTCATTTCTTCAATCTAAGATGTATGAAGCTGGCGTGGTTTGTACTGATTGTCATAATCCCCATACAGCCGAACTAAAATTCCCGGTAGAAACGGTATGTTTACAGTGTCATAAACCTGATACATATGCGTCAACACAACATCACAAACACCCTGAAGACTCTGCGGGTGCGCAATGTGTTAATTGTCATATGCCAGACACTACTTACATGACGGTTGATCCTCGACGTGACCATGGTTTTCATATCCCTACCCCAAATATTGCACAAAAAGTGGGTACACCTGATACTTGTTTAAGGTGCCATGAAGATAAAAACAGTCAGTGGAGCGCCAGTAAAGTTAATGCTTGGTACCCTAATTCAACAGTAAATAAAGAAAAAGATTTTGCCATTGTTTTTTCTGCAATCAATACTTCTTTGAATGAACAGCAATTGTTAGGTGTTTCCGCTGAATTATCTCGTATTGCTCAAACGACTAGTTATGCTGGAATTACACGGGCTACGGCGTTAACTAAAATGAGTGGCGTATCGAATACTAATACGATTATCGCTATTGCCAGAGCTGTTAAGAGCCCTGATGAAAATATACGACTAGGTGCCATTGAAGGTGCAATAAATATGGCTAACGCCGAAAAATGGCGTATATTTTCACCTTTATTAAACGATAAGGTTTTCACAGTAAGAACAAATGCGGCTTTTGCATTAACCAGTTTATGGCAAAATTTGACCGTGGCACAACAAAAATTATTAACACCTGCCCTTGATGAATATATAGAAAGTCAGAATTACAATAGTGACCGCAGTTTTTCTCACTCTAATAGAGGGGTTGTTCATGCCTACAAAGGCCAATATGAACAAGCGATTCAAGCCTTTAAACAAGGCATAGCAATAGAAGTAAACTTCCCACAAACATACCTCCACTTGAGCCAAGTTTATTATCAAAGTGGTAAGAATTTAAAAAGTATTGAAACCTTACAACAAGGAAGAAAAGCGAATCCAGATGATGCAAGTATTGCCTTCAATTTGGGCTTAGCTTTCATCAGGATTAAAGGTAAAGTAGAAGCAGCTGAAGCATTTGCTATTGCTACAAAATTAGCTCCACAAAATAGTCATTATTTTTATGTTTACGGCTTAAGTTTGGAGCAGCATAAACCGAGTGATGCTTACAAGGCTTTGTATAAAGCCTTTCAACTGAGCAATAATCCACAACATTTGTATGCATTGTGCGACATGCAGGTACGTCATAAAAGCTCATTAGCTAAGCAATGTTTAGCGCAATTACAACCGCTGGTACCGCCAGCAGTTATACAAAAACTTAAAAATAGTATCCAATAACTAAAGATTATAGATAGGGAAATTCAAATGACTGATAATATTGACAATAAATCTAATGCGCTAGCTCAATTAAAGCTTTTAAAAACGCAAATTGAGCAATCTGTAATAGGTCAGTCACATGTTGTTGACTCACTCCTTATTGCCTTATTAACTAATGGTAATATATTATTAGAAGGTCTTCCGGGCACAGCAAAAACACGTTCTATTAAAACCTTGGCACGTTCGCTTGCCGTTGATTTAGGCCGAGTACAATTTACCCCAGATTTATTACCTTCTGATGTTACTGGCACTGAAGTTTATCAAGAAGTGAATGGCAAACCCGTCTTAACTTTTCAACAAGGACCTATTTTTAATAACTTGTTACTTGCCGATGAAATTAATAGATCACCCGCTAAAGTTCAAGCGGCGTTATTAGAAGCAATGGAAGAACGACAAATTACTGTTGCCGGTAAAACCTACAAATTGCCTGATTTATTTATGGTACTAGCAACTCAAAATCCCATTGAGCAAGAAGGTACATATCCGCTACCTGAAGCGCAAATGGACAGGTTTATCATGAAGATAAATCTCGATTATCCTGATGATGCTGCAGAAGCTGCAATTATTGAATTGGTTCGCAGTGAAGAAAAAAACGTTCAAGCCGTTGAAAACATCAGCCCTGATCATATATTTACCGCGCGAGATGAAATACATAACATTCATGCGAGCAAAGCAATTATTGATTACATTGTTGCTATTGTTATGGCGACAAGAAAACCTGAACGTTATCCTGATTCCCCTTTACAGCAATGGTTAACCGTTGGTTCAAGCCCAAGAGCAAGTATTGCCATTGATAAATGTGCCCGTGCAAAAGCTTGGTTAAATGGCACAGATTTTGTTGCCCCTGATGACGTGCGTTCTGTTGCACATGCTGTTCTTCGCCATCGTTTAGTGCTCAGTTATGACGCATTAGCTGACGGTATAACTGCCGATGATGTAATAGATGAAATACTTAAACAGGTGGCTGTAGCCTAAGGGGTTCATATGAGCACCAATACAGCCCCTAATAAAATCCAGCCTAAAGGCTTATCTAAAGGCTTATCTAAAGGCTTATCTAAAGGCTTATCTAAAGGCAAGACTAAAGATAACTCTGCCATTTATGCTGACTTAAATGAATTACGTCGACTAAAGTATTTAGCCAAAGGTTTTTCATTTACCCCTAATCAGCCAGCAAACAGTGCATTAAGTGGTAAAAATGTATCGAAGTTACGTGGTCGTGGTTTAAATTTTGAAGAATTACGTCATTATCGGCCCGGTGATGATATTCGCGCTATGGACTGGAAAGTTACCCAAAGAACGGGAAAACCTCATATTAAGGTGTTTACCGAAGAACGAGAACGTAATGTGTTTTTAGCCATTGATCAGCGTATGACCATGTTCTTTGGTAGTTCAAATAAAATGAAATCAGTTATAGCTGCTGAGCTATCGGCCTTAATTGCTTGGCAGATAAGTGATAGTGGTGATCGTATTGGCGCTGTTATTTATAATGATGAACAAACTAAGGTTATTCCTGCAAAACGCGGTAAACAACATGTGGTTAATCTACTGTCTGAAGTTTTAAAGAAAAACCACGAATTATCTATCGATCTATCAGCCAAAAACAAGGCTCAAAAACAAGTTGATGATAGCGAGTCCTACAACAAAATGTTGGCGACTTTAAATAAAGTATCAAGCCATAATGGCTTAATCATATTAATTGGTGACGGGCACGGTTTTAACGAGGCAAGTACCGATTACATTAAAAAATTAAGACAACACAATGAAGTTATAGCGTGTCATATTTCAGATCCCTTAGAACAAACGTTACCAAAAATGTCACAGATGGTTGTAAGTGACGGTGTACAACAAATTCAATTTTCGTCTGATAATAAGCAAGTTCAAAAAAAATATGAGGCTGAAATAGCACGTCAGTTAGAAAGCTACGTTAAAGCAGCTAAGAAATATCGTATACCTTTGATTGAAATAGATACGATTAGCCCTGTTGAGCAACAATTACGTAAAGCACTTGGCCACAGAGCAGGGGCTAAAAGATGAGTTTTGAAAAGCCTTGGGGGAATTACTTACTTGACGCTATTGTTGAAACAATAGCGCCCGATACTATTAATTTTTGGCCTCAAACTATTGCTTGGAAAATAATTTTTGCTTTAGTGACCATATTCATTCTTAAGAAAAGTTATCAATCATGGAAAAACTATCAAGCTAATGCTTACCGACGTGAGGCCCTTGCTTGGCTTGCACAATGCTCACTTTCTAATCAAGACAATGTTAGGCAGTTACCTGCATTACTAAGAAAAACAGCAATACTTGCTAATCAACGTTTAATCAATGAAAGTAGCTCTTTAGCTGACGTTCAACTAAAACATAAAAAAAAATCGACACAGAACATTGCTAATATTACGGGGAAAATATGGAGTGAATGGTTAGATAAAAACTGTATTAAAAGTGACTTTAACAACAATTCACCAAATGCCAACGTAGGCTCATATACTTGTGAAAAATTACTCTCGCAACTTGCGTATGTACCAGCCATAGATGTTACGGATAAACAGTTTAATGAAGGGCTAAAACAACTAACACAACAGATTAAATTATGGATTACGTTTCATGACCTTAGTGTTGAGCAAATTAATGCGCCTAAGCAAGTCGTTTTAGGAGAAAGCAAATGATTGAATTTGTGTATCCTTGGGCATTTGTATTACTGATAGTTCCTATTGCGGTAACGCTATTTGCACCCTCATATAAAGAGCGTAAGTCATCGATTAAAGTCCCCTACTTTGCTCGCCTTGTTGATGTAACAGGTGAAAAACCACAAAGTGGTGCCGTGTTGCTCAATCGAAATAATCTGCAACGACTCATTATTACCGTATCGTGGATTTGTATTGTTACTGCTATAGCAAAGCCTGAAATGATTGGCGCGCCAATTAACCAAGAGAAGTCCGCACGCGATTTAATGATAGCGGTAGATTTATCTGGTTCTATGTCTGTTGAAGATTTTACTTTACCTCAAACCGCACGTAAAACTGCACCTAAAACTGTACGTAAAACGATAGATAAGACCACGAATAAAGATGATCTCGTTAACCGATTAGTTGCAGTTAAACACGTACTTAATAATTTTGTTAAAAACCGAGAGCACGATAGATTAGGGCTTATCCTTTTTGGCGATGCCCCTTATTTACAAGCACCTTTTACTGACGATATAGCAACATGGCAAGAATTACTTAACGAAAGTGATATAGGCATGGCGGGGCAAAGTACTGCCTTTGGTGATGCTATTGGTTTAGCTATCAGTGTTTTTGAACAGTCAGATACAAAAAACCGTGTCTTAATTGTATTAACAGATGGTAACGATACCGCTTCAAAAGTACCTCCAGTAGAAGCTGCTAAGGTAGCTGTTGCACATGATATTAAAATTTATACGATTGCAATTGGGGATCCTGCTGCTGTTGGTGAAGAAAAGGTCGATCTAGAAGTATTAGACGAGATAGCAAGGATTACCGAAGGAGAAAGCTTTCAAGCACTAAACAGTGAGGAATTGTTAGCCGTGTATGCTGAAATTGATAAACTGGAACCACAACAGTTTGATTCTTTATCTTTTAGGCCTCGCGTCAGTATTCATCAATACCCTATAATACTTTTTGTCAGTATTTATCTTCTGGCTTTGTTTATTGTCAATATTCGTATTAGATTACAATTATCTAAACAACAGCGTAGTGTACAACGGGGTGGTTTATGATTGACGAAATCACCCTGTTTTTTGACAGCATGCAGCATTTTCATTTTCTGCGGCCATATTGGCTGTTCGCCCTGATTCTTATTATTTATATCATTCGTGCCTTTTCATTACGTGATGATAGTTTAGCGCAATGGCGAACACTAATGTCTGCCGATATTTTGTCGCATTTAACAGTGAGTGGTAATAATAAAAATTGGTTATCACCTCAAAAAATGTCAATTATTTTAGCCGTTCCACTCTGTATTGTTTTGATGGGCCCCACTTGGCAACAGCAACCCTCACCTTTTAGTGAAAATAATGCGCCACTAATTATTGCTCTTGATGTGTCTAAAACCATGGAACAAAGTGACGTACAACCGTCAAGGTTGTTACGTGCCAAACAAAAAATCATCGAATTACTTGAACTCAGGGGCGATAGTAAAACAGCCCTTATTGCTTTTGCGGGTAGTGCACATGTTGTTATGCCAGTAACCAATGATAGAGAAATGATTCGACACTTTCTTGATGCATTAGAGGAAAAAATCATACCTGTTTCCGGTAAGTTACCTGAAACCATCTTACCTTTAGCTGAAAAATTGTTATCAACATCTAACGTGCCCGGTACGGTTTTATTAGTAGGAGATGGCGCAACCAGTAATACCGTTAGTGCTTTTAAGAACTATTTTGAAAAAAAATCCGCGCAATTACTGGTTTGGGGAATAGGTAAATCTGCGCAGCTAAATGATGACTCAAACACATTAGCCACTAATGTCATTCCTCTACAACTGGAACAACTTAAATCATTAAGTAGCGAGAGTAACGGTCGCCTAATCTTAATGAGTAATGATGATAGTGATGTTAAACGAGTGAATACCTACATAAAACATAACTTAGTGATTGTAGATGATAATAGCCGACCCTGGCATGACTCTGGTTATCCTATGATATTTGTTGTAGCTGGTATCTTTTTATTCTGGTTTAGAAAAGGATGGACACTGCAATGGTAAATTTTATACCTATTAAGAAGCAGTGGCTGATTACTGCCTTAATTATCGCAAGTTGCCTTTTTGCTTACGTTAAACCACAGTCGTTTGCAGACTTGTGGCTTACTCGTGATCAACAAGGACAAATACTGTTTAATTTAGGTGATTATCAACAAGCAAGTAACACCTTTAAAAGTACGCTGTGGCAAGCTTATAGTAACTACGGGGCTGAGCAATACAAAAACTCCGCCACACTTTATAGTCAATTTACTGATGTTGATAGTCAAATAGCAAAAGCGAATGCCCTTGCGCATGGCCGTGAATATATAAAGGCACGTAACTTATATCAGCAAATATTAACGATTGCTCCCAATAATGCAGCGGCAACAACAAACATTGTTATAGTTCAAGCTATTATCGATGAAGTAAATCGTTTATCGGCGAGTCAACAACCTGAAGATGGTGAGTCAATTAAAGAACTTGGCGATGAACCGCAAACAGGCGATGGTGCAGAAAAGAAAGAAGCGCCAAAAGAACAAAAAATTGAACAATTCAGCGCAGATCAACTTTTGCTAGACCCTGCCCTGAATGCGATGTGGTTAAGGCAAGTACAAAAAAATCCGGGACAATTTTTATCGCAAAAATTTTATATGCAACAAGAGATTGCTAATGCCGAAGAAAAAAACAACAAAATAAAAAGTGATAGTGAAAACACAGGAGCTAATGATGAGTAATAATATGACAACATTATTAGTCTTTATGGCTATTATTGGTCAGCTATTATTCATGCCCATTGTCATAGCAGCGCCAAGTATAGAAGATTTAGTCAATCAAGATAAGTTAACCATTAGCGTAAAGGTCAATCAAAATGAACAACAAATAGTAGGACAAGCCGTTGTGCTTTCGATTGAAGTGGCAACTGATCGTTGGTTTGCCACGGGTAGCCAAGTTCAACTTCCTAAGTTAACTGATGTTGTGATGCAAGCGAATAATATCACCACCATAAATGGTAACAAGAAAATTAAGGGCCTAACGTGGGCAACACAGGTTCATGAGGTAGTATTATACCCTACGAGCGATGGCGACTATCAAATCCCTCCTATTGATATTGATATATCCATTAAAACCGAGAGTGATGGCATAGTTAGCGGTGTTCTTTCTACACAAGAAGTGTCTTTTAACATCCAACTTCCTGAAGAACTTAAAGACATAGAGAATTTTATTGTATCGTCAGAAGTAACGTTGAGTATCGATGGTCAGTTTAATGAAGAAAAAGACTATGCTATTGGGGAAGCTATTACTCAAACCATTACAATCACAGCTGTTGATGTACCGGCAATGATGATAACGCCACTTAACTTAACACCCTTTAAATTAGGTCAAGATGAATTAGGTCAAGATGAATTAGGCCAAAGTAATGTCCGAAATCGTGACTCCAAAACGAAGGATTCAAATAAAAACAAAAAAGACTTAAAAGCTAAATCGACCGTGGATGGTGTGAGCATTTATCATAAACCTGCACACGTTTTTGATAAATCAAATCGCGGTACGTTATTAGGTACTCGGGTAGAGTCTTTTACTTATATTTTTGAAAAACCTGGCAGTTATACAATAAATGAGGAAGTGGTTTATTGGTGGAATAGTGAATCAAGTACACTTGAACGTTTGTTAATTCCTTCATCAACATGGACTGTTTCTGGTGGCGAATTAATTAGCAACGTTCAAGCTAGTTCAATATTTACTAAGTTAGCACTAAATGCTAAGACCTTACTTGGTCTTGTTATATTTATATTGTTAGTCTGTTTTGCTTACTTACTGTTTGTTAAGCGTCAGATCATTTCATTCGTGTACAAAAAAATAACCCACTATGAAAAAAGGCAATTACGTAATCAATTTTTAAACCATATAGCTAAAAAAGAATACATAAAAGCAGAGCAGTCACTTTTTCAGTATGCTGTTTTCATCAATAAAAACTCAGTATTGCAACAAAGCGCTTTCTCACGTAAATTAAATCAGTTAGCTTTTGGTACTGACACTCATCAAAACGTAGTGACAGACATCCCTTTTAGTGAAGCTAAAAGACTAACTAAACAATTAGAAACTACCTCGTACAATATAAATAAAAACGTTAATTTTAGCGCTGATGAGTCCATTAAACTAAATAACTAAATAACTAAATAACTAAATAACTAAATAACTAAATAACTAAATAACTAAATAACTAAATAACTAAATAATAATCACTCACTCTCTCACTAAAGAAACAATTCTTTATATTTTTAACAATAAAAAACCCGTATTAGCTTTCACTATTACGGGTTTATAATTTTTATTCGAGAAGGTATGAATCACCTAAAAGACAAACACTCAAAACAAGGCAAACACTTGTTAAGCTTGAGTAGCAATAATAGTTTAATCTAATATTAAATTAATCGCTACTTCCGTCTTCAACACGGCTTTTCAGTTTCTGCCCTGGTCTAAAAGTAACAACCTTACGCGCTAAAATAGGAATATCTTCTCCTGTTTTAGGGTTACGGCCAGGGCGTTCACTTTTTTGACGCAAGTCAAAATTGCCAAAACCTGAAAGTTTAACTTGATCGCCACTTTCTAAGGTTTCGCGAATTTCTTCAAAAAATATTTCTACCATATCCTTTGCGTCGCGCTTGCTTAGCCCTACTTTTTCAAATAAATGTTCTGCTACTTCTGCTTTGGTAAGCGCCATTGCTTAGTCCCTCAGTGATGCATTAAATTCAGTTTTTAATGTTTCAACAACTCGATCGACAACTTCTGTAATGTCTTTTTCTTCAAGTGTTTTATTGGTGTCTTGTAATACTAGGGCAATGGCAAGACTCTTAAATCCGTCTTCAATACCTTGACCTTTGTATACATCAAACAAGTTTAGATCAATTAATAGATTTCCGCCAACCTTTTCAATAAGTTGTAGCACTTTTTTTGCATCAACATCTTCTTTAACAACAAGTGCCAAGTCACGACGGTTAGCTGGAAAGCGAGATACAACAGTAGCTTCGGGTATTTTTTGAACTAAAACTTCTTTTAACAATAGTTCAAAAATTAATGTTTGACCATTTAATCCTAATTTTCTTGTTAATTCAGGGTGTAAGGTACCAACATAACCTACTAAATTACCATTTTTAGTAATCGCAGCTGTTTGTCCAGGGTGTAACGCTGCAACTTCAGCTTTAGAAAATTCATACGCACTCGCATCACAAGTTAGTGCTAATAACGCTTCTACATCGCCTTTGATATCATAAAAATCAGTTGCTGATTTTTCCATGCTCCAATGTTCATCAGTACGATTACCACTAATAACGCCTGCAATCATATTTTGTTGACGAACACCATTCTCGCTACTTTCATCTGGAACAAAACGTAAACCTGTTTCAAATAAACGAACACGTGTTTGTTGACGGTTTTGGTTATATGCCACAGATTGTAATAATCCGGTCCACATACTTAAACGCATTACTGACATTTCAGATGAAATTGGGTGTGGTAATGTCATTACCGCTTCATTAGGGTGAATCAAACTTTGCACTTTAGGGTCAACAAAGCTGTACGTGATTGCTTCTTGATAATCACGATTCACTAACGTTTGTTTTAGGCTTGATACAGAAAGACTAGCTTCTTTATTTTCACACATAGTCAATGTAGCTTTAGGTGAAATATTTGGAATATTGTTGTAGCCAAAAATACGAGCAACTTCTTCGATTAAGTCAACTTCTACTTTAATATCAAAACGGTAAGCAGGTACATTAACTTGCCATACTTTGTCTACGCCCTCACCCGTTGTTGTGATAGTAAAGCCAAGGCGCGTTAATATTTCACTCACTTGCGCATCTTCAATATGATGACCTATGCGGCTATCTAATTTTTCACGACGTAAAATAACATCTTTTGTTTGTGGAATATCAGCGTCTGATTTTGCTTCTACAACCGGACCTGCTTGACCACCAACAATACTTAACAACAACTCTGTTGCTCGTTCTATTGCATCATTTTGCAGCGTTGGGTCAATACCACGCTCATAACGATGTGACGAATCGGTGTGTAAACCGTATTGGCGTGCTTTGCCTAAAATAGCAAGTGGCGCAAAGAAAGCACTTTCTAAAAATATATCCGTAGTATTTGAAGTTACACCTGAATCAATGCCACCAAAAATACCGGCAATTGCTAACGCCTTACCGTTACCTTCAACACCAGTATCAGCAATAACCAAAGTGCTTTCTTTTAGTGTTACTTCGTTTTCATCTAACAGCGTTAATTTTTCATCTTGGTTAGCGAAGCGTACGTTAATACCTCCCTCTAACTTAGCTAAATCAAAAGCGTGCATTGGATGACCTAACTCAAGTAATACATAGTTAGTTACATCAACAACAGGGTCGATAGAACGTGTTCCACAGCGACGAAGTTTTTCTACCATCCATAAAGGCGTAGTTGCGTCTGGGTTAATACCTTTAATAACACGACCTAAATAACGAGGACAGGCTTCGCCCGCATCAATATTAATAGTAAGGGCATCATCTATTGTTGGTACTACAGCTGTGATAGTTGGCTCAGTAACTTCTAATGAGTTAAGAACGCCTACCTCACGTGCTAAGCCTTTAAGGCCTAAACAGTCACCACGGTTAGCGGTTAAATCAACATCAATAGTTACATCGTTTAAATCTAAATATTCACGAACGCAAGTGCCTAATGGCGCATCACTGGCTAATTCCATAATGCCATCAGCATCATCGGCTAAACCAATTTCAGATTCACTACACAACATACCAAATGAAGGTACGCCACGTAATTTAGCTTTTTTAATTTTAAAGTTACCAGGAAGAACCGCGCCTACCGTTGCAACCGCTACTTTTAAGCCAATACGACAGTTTTTAGCGCCACAAACGATATCAACGAGTTCACCTTTCTCTACTTTATCAGAGCTGTAATCGCCTAAACTTATTTTTGTTACTTGCAGTTTATCTGCATCTGGGTGTGGTCCACACTCAACTACTTCACCAATAATAACGCCGCTAAATTCGCCCGCTACAGGGTCAACAGCGTCAACCTCTAGGCCAGCCATAGTAATTTGATGTGCTAATTCATCAGAAGAAAGTGCAGGATTAACCCACTCACGTAACCAAGATTCACTAAATTTCATTATGAGTTTTCCTACTTGAACTGTTTTAAGAAACGAAGATCGTTTTCAAAGAATGAACGTAAATCATTTACGCCATAACGCAGCATGGTTAGGCGTTCAACGCCCATACCAAATGCAAAGCCAGTATAAATTTCAGGATCTATACCAACACTACGTAAAACATTAGGGTGAACCATGCCACAGCCTAATACCTCTAACCACTTACCATTTTTACCCATGATATCTACTTCCGCAGACGGTTCGGTAAATGGAAAGTAAGATGGACGGAAACGAATTTCTACCTCTTCTTCAAAGAAGTGATGTAAGAAGTCATGCAATATACCTTTAAGGTGAGTAAAGCTAACATCTTTATCTACCATCAAACCTTCTACTTGATGAAACATTGGCGTATGTGTTTGATCATAATCGTTACGGTAAACTTTACCTGGGGAGATAATTCGTAGTGGCGGTTTTTCAACTTCCATAGTACGAATTTGCACACCTGATGTTTGTGTACGTAACACTAATTTAGGGTTGAAATAAAAGGTATCATGATCTTGTCTTGCTGGGTGATGCTCTGGAATATTCAAAGCATCAAAGTTATGATAATCATCTTCAACTTCAGGACCATCTTTAACTTCAAAGCCTAAGTCACCAAAGAAACTTTCTATACGGGCAATAGTACGAGTTACAGGGTGTAAGCCACCTATCTGTGTGCCACGTCCTGGCAAAGTTACATCAATTGACTCTGCAGCTAATTTTTCTTTAATTTCTTGAGCACGTAATAGCTCACCACGGTCGTTTAGTAATTTTTGTACTGCTTGTTTAGCAATATTAATTACTTGTCCCATTTTAGGTTTTTCTTCTTTTGGTAGTTTCCCCAAGCCTTTCATTTGCTCCGTGAATAAACCTTTCTTCCCTAAAAAGTTAACTCGCACTTGATCGAGTGCTGTTGGATCTGATGCTTGTGCAATGGCGGTTTCAGCCTGCGCTACAATATCATCTATGGTGGTGGTGTCTAAGCTCATGATTTCCTCTAAAACAGGGTAAATAAAAGAATTAAGTCGGCTGGATTTAAAAATAAATTAGCCACTTAATAGTTTACTAATAGACTATTTAAATTTTATTTAAGTAATAAAAAAGTCAAATAGTAAAAATGGGATAGATTTTACACGAAAACAAAGCTTTATGTAGGAGAAATAAGTCGTTTTACTGAAAAAAATTCATATATACCCGTTACCGTTCAAGATGTATGTTTTAGAGTGCTTTTAATGGTGACGAAATAGCTAAGTCTGCAAGATGGAAGTGTCTGAGTGGTAGTTTGACAAGGTTTCTTAAGCTTACATTTGAAGGTGGGGGATAAAGAAAATAGCTTTCACTCATTCTATTATTTTATTTTCTGTATATTCGACTTTGTTACGTTAGATTCTGATTCTTGCTTCATTAATATAAAGGTTAAATACATTTTAGTTGGTAAAGAGAAAACTAAACCAAAGGCAATACAACAGGCACTGATAATAATCCCTGTGACCCCAAGTGATTCCATATAATCACTAAACATATGAAGATAAATCCCTATTAGCAATAGGCATAAGCCAATACAAATAGAGATTTTCAAGCATATAACTAAACGTTGTTCAGACACAATAAGGTAGCCTCTAAAAAACGTACATCATACCAAGTGCCGTAGCATTTTCAGCAAGATTACTCTCTTGTTCAACGACAGTTGAGTCATCAATCTTGCTTTCGATAAATAGGTAAAAATCATCGTCCCAATGGTATTTAGCACTAAGAATTGAGTAATTAAGATGATAGTTATTATTAGTAAGTACGGTATTGGAATTATCTTTTAATGATATATAACCAACAATTAAAGAGATGTCGTTATCAAAGCGGTAACTAGTCAACATCTCTATGCCGCTAGACTTATTCATTACTTTACCAACATCATTTATGTCATGGTTTGTCATGTCTGTATATACAAGAGCAATATGTAGACCTAAACTTCCATGTGGGCGATATATAATATGTGCTGTAATAAGCTCATCATCGATTTGGGGTGATTCAATTGTATTTAGAATTTGACCGACATCAGCCACAAGACTAATTTTCGCTTTATTATAAGCAACGCCAAGTCCAATTTCATAGGGTGCTTGATACTTAACAGAGAAACCATAAGAGTCATTAAATTGCACGCCAACATTGTCATTTTCTATGTCAGTACTAACCACATCATCAGACACCAAATATTGAGCACCAAAACTAAAGTTTTGGTAATTCACTTTATATTGCATCGCTTGTTCGGCATGACCTGTACCTGAAAAACCACCGTCTGTTCCAAAGTTATAAGTACCCTGAGCTTTACCGCCAAATACTTCGTAATAATCAGTAGCGCTACCAATGTCATAACTAACGCCCAACTGTTTTCCCATAGTAAAGCGGCCGTAAGTTTCATGTTCAACGCCTACATAACCTACTCTTACCCAAGTAGTATCTGCTGTTGGACCGGTACTAGTTAAGCCATTATTACTGGCAAAAATCTGATTGTTAGTGCCTGATAACTGCACCCCCCATTCAAGCTGTGCGAGCGCTTTCCAGTTGTTTTTCATCTGATGAGACATATCAAAGGTATAACGTGAAAAACCATCATTTATTGCGGAATCATCTTCACCATGAATATAATATACTGATAAATTACCACTAAAATCTAAACGACTTTTATCATCATTAAATAGCTCAAGACTTTGTGCTATTGGTAAGTAACAAGTTAATAAACTTGCAGTAGCTAGTGATAAAAACTTTTTCATGAAATTTCCTTTTATTGTTATTTTAATGATTTCTATTTGGAATTAACGGGTTTAGTTTAGTCCTATTTAATTAGAGTTCCTAAGTGGTTTCACAATAAAATCACTTTAAAGACTCAAGTATAGCGGCTACAGGATGTTTGGCTTTCAACTCAGTTAAACGTTTAACCTGAGAGCGACAAGAGAAGCCTGTGACTAATACTTGTTCTTCTGATAAATCATCTATCTTAGGTTGCCAGCTTAATTCAAATAATCCTTTAGAGTTATCCAAATTCACTTTTTCATGTCCAAAGGTTCCTGCCATACCACAACAACCAACACTGACTTTTTCTAGTGCTAAACCAAAATGTTCGAAAATTTCTTGCCATTCGTTTTCGCTGTTTACTAAGGCTGTTTTCTCGGTGCAATGGGCAAAAAGCTTGAACGGTTTACTCGTTGAGATCGCTTTGTCTTTTGCTGTATTAGCCTTATCTTTAGCCTTAACTTTAAACTCGGTATCTTGCTTGATAAAACCTGATAACCACTCATGCACAAGTAATACATTAAAGTTACCGCGTTTTTCTTTTAATATTTTAGCGTATTCGTCACGGTAGCAAAGCACCATTGATGGCTCTAACCCTACCATTGGAATATCAAGTTCAGCTAATTTGTTTAAAAAATCACTACTTGATTTTGCTGTTTTCGCAAAACGCGATAAAAAGCCTTTTATATGCTGCGCTTTACCGTTTGGCTTAAAGGGTAACAAGATAGGCTCTAAACCTAAGTTTTTGATTAAGCTCATCATGCTTTGAACACTGTTCGCATCATAATAAGTCGTAAAAGTGTCTTGTACGATTAAAACATAACCTTTACGTTGCTCTGCGGTTAATCCTTGCAGCTTACTTAAATCAAAACCTGAAAACCCAGATTTTTTCACTTGTGTTTTCAAGGTAGGTACTGACAACAACGGTGTATTTACATAACCAATAGTTTTTTCTGATACTTTTTCATATAACTTAGTATCGAGTATCGTATTCACAATTTTAGGGGCTATTGCCATTAACGGGGCTAATAACTCAACGTTAGCGACAAGGTGGTCTTTTAATGGTCTAGCGTAACGTGAATAATATATATTGATGAAACGCGATCTAAAATCAGGCACATCAACTTTTACCGGACATTGGCTACTACAGGCTTTACAGGCTAAACAGCCTTGCATAGCTTCCATTACTTCATGTGAAAAATCGCCATTACCATTTTCATCTTCTTGTGGTTTACTGATGAAGTTAATACGTAACTTATCGGCAGCAGTCGTCAAAATTTCTCTGACCGACCAAATACTCTTGGAAGAATTGATGTTGTCTTCTAATTTAAGAATATCAACACCTTGTTTTTCTAATAAGCGTAACCATTCACGCATTAAGCCGGCACGACCTTTAGGTGAGTGACGTCTGTCGCCCGTAATTTTACTCGACGGACACATTGGGCTATCTGCATCATAGTTAAAACATAAGCCATTACCGTTACAGTCCATAACATCGGTAAACGATTCTTTAACGGTTACAGGTATTTGTCTGTCGTAGAAACCACGTTTTGTATCATCAACACTCACTAATTGCTCGGTAGACTCTATTGGCGTACAAATTTTACCTGGATTCATTTTGTTGAGCGGATCAAAAACCGACTTTATTTTTCGAAGTTCATTAAATAATTGTTCACCAAAAAACGCAGGACTATATTCAGAGCGGTAACCTTTACCGTGTTCGCCCCACATAAGTCCGCCGTATTTGGCCGTTAACTTAACAACTTCATCAGATATAACTCTTAATAATTTTTCTTGTTCTGGGTCACACATATCAAGTGCGGGACGAACATGAAGTACACCCGCATCAACATGACCAAACATGCCATAATTTAATTTATGACCATCAAGTAACGCTCTAAACTCAGCAATGTAATCCGCTAAATTTTCTGGTGGTACCGCAGTATCTTCTGCAAAAGCTAACGGTTTTTGACTGCCTTCGGTTTTACCAAGCAAACCTACCGCCTTTTTACGCATGCCATAAATTTTATTAATGCTGCTAAGATCTGAAGTTACTTGGTAACCAATTACGCCAGCGCTACTTTCTTGATCAGAAGCAATTAGAGCATCTAGCGTTGAAGTAAGTTCACCCACCTGCTCTGCTAAGCCTTCAATGCTATCGCCGTTGTATTCAACAACGTTAATACCATCCATGATTTTGCCTGGTACATCAGTAATTAAATCACTCACGCTATGCCAAACGATATCTTGCTTGGCGAGGTTTAATACGCGTGAATCAATGGTTTCTACTGAAGTTGCTTTGGCTTCAACTAATGCTGGAGAGTGACGAAGTGCTGAGTCAAAACTATCATATTTGATATTTATAAGTGTTTTAGCAACACGAATTGGATTAATGTTTAGCTTTGCTTCACACACAAAGGCTAAAGAGCCTTCAGAGCCGGTAATTATACGAGATAAATCAACTCCCGTAATTTCACCTTCATCATTTGCGCTTAATACGTTCTCTAAATCGTAACCGGTTAAAAAGCGATTTAATCGTGGGAACTTCTCTAATACCAAGGCGCGATGTTCAATACACGTACTCAATACTTGAGTCATGATATCTACATGGGATTGAACATAAACCTGCCCATCTTCCGTATTACCTTCTGCTAAGTTTTTAGCTTCATGCAAAGTCATTGGCTGAGTATCTAATAAATCACCATTAGCGAGTACCGACTCAAG
>Ga0308012_10000336_pt1 | contig 29841 bp, 31 predicted proteins | sample Neamet179_FD_203133 | JGI IMG/M metagenome (GOLD analysis project Ga0308012, IMG submission 203133) | Marine microbial communities from water near the shore, Antarctic Ocean - #179 | ecosystem: Environmental > Aquatic > Marine > Unclassified | place: Southern Ocean | collected 2014-07-25 | reverse complement strand
TGGAACTCGTGCTAATCAGGCGATTGTCTTGGTATTGTGCACCCCTACATATAGTGGTGGACCATTCGATGGAAAACCGTCATATTACTGGGAAAGAAGGTACTCGATAAGCGCCTTTTGCGTATGCATGCGGTTTTCTGCCTCATCCCATACCACGCTGTCGTTCGCGTCGAGAATTGAGGCGCTCACTTCTTCGCCTCGATGTGCTGGAAGGCAGTGCATGAATAGGGCGTCGGAATTCGCTAGAGCCATCAGCTGCGCATCTACCTGAAACCCTGAGAAACTCGTAATACGCTGATTCTGCTCTTTTTCTTGGCCCATTGATGCCCATACATCGGTGACAACTAAATCTGCGCCAAGCACTGCTGTCTTGGGATCTCGACTAAGCTGGACACGATTCTTGTGTGTATTGACCAATTCGGCGTTCGGCTCGAAGTCCTCAGGGCTGGCGATGTTAAGTTGGAAATCGAACTTGTCCGCTGCATTAATGTAGGAGTGACACATATTATTGCCATCACCTATCCACGCAACTGTCTTGCCGGCTATGCTCCCTCGGTGTTCAACAAAGGTCTGCACATCGGCGAGTAATTGGCAGGGGTGAAAGTCATCGGTGAGCGCGTTGATGACAGGGACGCTGGAATACTCTGCAAAGCGCATCAGCTTCTCATGCTCAAATGTACGTATAGCAACGCAATCCACCATGCCAGCGAGCACTCGTGCGCTATCTTCTATAGGCTCGCCTCTGCCAAGTTGTGAGTCTGCAGTGGCAAGAAACACCGCCGAACCGTCGAGTTGGTTCATAGCGACTTCGAACGCAAGCCTAGTTCTTGTCGAAGATTTTTCGAAAATCAGTCCTAGCGTCTTCCTCGGCTGCGTGACCGCTAATTCTGGATTCTTCTTTAGTTCGCTGGCACGTTGAATAATATGATTCAATTCATCGCTGCTGAAGTCCTGCAGGGTAAGAAAATGTTTTACACTCATCGATTGTATCTGCTTATAGAATATTGGAAGTTTTCGGGCTCAGATCGATTAACCAAGTTTGCTGGCCGTGATGAATTCGGAGAGCCAAGAACTAAAAAAGGCAGCTCGCGCCGCCTGTTGATGATCGCATTTTAACTAGAACTGCTGGCTGGGGCAATTGTCCAAGTGGGTAATTGAACAGGTAATTGAGTAGCTGATTGGATAGCAAAGTATGAACCCAATAGAACTAAAGCTCTTCTCCAGTCGCGTCTCAGCGATTTGCGATGAGATGGGCACCGTGCTTCGGCGCACTGCGTTTTCGCCCAATATTAAGGACCGCTTGGATTTCTCCTGCGCCTTGTTCTCGAAAAGCGGCAAGCTCTTCGCGCAGGCGGCCCATATACCTGTGCATCTGGGTAGCATGGCGTTCGCTATGGAATCCATCATCGAGAATAGACAATGGGCCGGCGGCGATATGCTGGTACTCAACGATCCTTATTTAGGAGGAACTCACCTGCCAGACGTAACACTGATCGCCCCGGTATTTGTCGAACAGGGGCGGGGTTTAATAGGGTTTGTTGCAAACAGGGCACATCACGCAAATATTGGCTGTGATACGCCCGGCTCGATGCCTATTTCTTCAAGCTTGGAAGAGGAAGGGCTGATAATTCCGCCAACACTGTTATTCAAGTCTGGAAAATTGCAGCAGGAAACGCTCTCACTTTTACAGATGCAGGGGGATTCGCTAAGCGGTGACTTCGCAGCACAAGCTGGCGCTAATACACTTGGAGTGCAGCGGCTACAATCCTTGTTAGTGGGGATGAGTACCAGCGACTACGAGCAGGGAATGAAGGAATTGAATGACTACGCTGATCGTATTACAGCCAAGACTATTGCTGGATTGCAAGTGGGGGAGTACAGCTTCACAGACTACTTGGATGATGATGGTTGCGGTCAGTCGAATATAAAACTGGCGCTCACGCTGCGAATTAGGCCGGATCACTTGGAATTAGACTTTCGCGATAGCTCGGAACAGGTCGCAGGAAATTTGAATTGCCCAGAATCCGTAGTCGCGGCGGCAGCATTTTATTGCGTGCGTTGTTTATTGCCAGGAGACCCTCCCGCTTGTGAGGGATTGTTTCAACGAATCCATCTGCGCACTAGAGCTGGCTCAATCGTAAATGCCAATCGACCTGCGGCCGTAGCCGCAGGTAACGTGGAAACATCGAGCCGACTCGTTGATCTTGTCTTCGGTGCGTTGGCGCAGGCACTACCTGATAGGATTCCGGCCGCGAGTCAGGGCACCATGAACAACGTTGCTATGGGCTACATAGATGATGAGGCGGGCAGCCGCTGGGACTATTACGAGACGCTGGCCGGCGGAATTGGTGGCGGACCAGCAGCTGCAGGTCGCGATGCGGTGCACAGCCACATGACCAATACCTTGAACACCCCAGTGGAGAGTTTGGAAATGCACTACCCGCTGCGTGTGCACCGCTATGCAGTGCGCCCGGACAGTGGTGGCAAGGGTAAACATGGCGGCGGCGAAGGCATTGTCCGTGAGTATGAATTTCTTGATCAAGCCCAGCTGACTCTGCTTAGCGAGCGTCGGCTTATCTCTCCATGGGGTCTTAACGAAGGAGGCGCGGGCATGAAGGGAAGGAATTCTTTGAATGGCGAGGCACTTCCGGGAAAGTGCTCGATCACAGTAAAGAAGGGCGATAGGTTGCTTATAGAAACGCCGGGCGGCGGAGCATGGGGAAAACTAATAACTTGAAATCCCCTGGCTAGCCTCTACCTTCGTCCTAATTGCGCAGTTGCAGGGAAAAACTAGCACAGCTTCAAAATCTGGCAAGCTGGGCGACTTAATCGGTGGAATTGCCGTCGTCGTTACGCTGATCTATCTAGCTAATCAGATTCGCCAGAACACTTCGACGCTCTGCACGGCAAGTCGAGTAGCTATCTACACAGGATATCGTGCGCAGAACACTCACCTGATCGATACAAATGTTTCTGAGGCTTACGCGGCAGGTCTTTGGCATTACTCAAATATGCCAAGCTCGCAGAAGCGGGTGTTCTCACATACGATCAATGCCCATGCGTTGTTTATGCATGGGCATTCATACTCTATGAGGCTGGCACACTCCCCAAAAAAGATTACACGGCCTACCTCAACCGGTTTTCGAGTAATGTCGCGACTCTGGGGGATCAGGTATGGTGGCTAGAGGCCCGCAGCTTCTGCAACACCGCTTTAGTCGAGGCTATCTATAAGAAGTTCGCCGAGGAGACACTTCCCGACAAGTTAGGCCTTGGGCTTTTCGCTCTCGATTCGCCGGAGCCAGCTGAGGCGAACTAGTCAATAGGGTCGAGCCTGCTAATTAGCTTGATGCGGTCGCCATAGCGAATACAGCAGCGAAGCAAACAGCAATACTGACAAAACGCACTAGCCGTTGTAAACTTGCGTGTTCGCAAGCAGTTTTCAGAAGAGAAGCTGAGCGAGCACTTTAAATAGGTTATCAATAGGAAAACGGGGCAGTACTAATGAGCATTGAAGATACTATCAAAGAGCAAATTGATTCCAATAGCATTCTGCTCTACATGAAGGGTAATCCTGAGCAGCCTCAGTGTGGCTTTTCATCGCAGGTAACACAATTATTAATGTCTTGCGGCAAGCGCTTTGCCTATGTTGATATTTTGGCGAATCCAGATGTGCGCTCTACGTTGCCATCTATATCAAACTGGCCGACTTTCCCGCAGTTGTTCGTCAAAGGCGAACTGGTAGGCGGTTGCGATATCATCACCGAGATGCATGAGAAAGGTGAATTACAGACTTTGGTTGATACAGTTGAAGACGACTCTTAAGCTCAGTTGAAGCACTGCTATCGATTGAGAAGAAATGGTTTTCAAACATCTGTATGCTGGCCTAGCTACTTCATTTTCAGCTATCTACTTCTTGCCAAGAGGCCAGCCACCTAGTTCCTGCCAGGTATTAACGATCTGACAATACAGTTCGGCTGTCTTATGTGCATCGTAGCGTGCGGAGTGCGCCTCTTCGTTGTCGAAGTCAATTCCCGCCACCTCACACGCCCTGGCGAGAACAGTCTGCCCAAATGCCAAGCCGCTTAGTGTGGCGGTGTCGAAACACGAGAAAGGATGAAACGGGTTTCTCTTGAAGTTGTGCCTTTCGCTGGCGGCATTCACGAACCCTAGATCGAAGTGTGCGTTGTGACCGACCAATATGGCCCGCTTACAATGCTTGGCCTTTACCGCATCACGAATCATGTCAAACATCGTTTTCATGACCTCTCTCTCGGGTCGCGCGATGCGAAGCGGATGAAAAGGATCTATGCCGGTAAATTTCAGTGCAGCTTCTTCGAGCTTTAAGCCCTCAAAGGGAATGACGCGTTGGAAGAAAGTTTGCTCTATGTCAATAATTCCCTTCTCATCCATGCCCAATATCACGGCAGATATTTCTAGAATCGCATCTGTCTGCGAATTAAATCCGCCAGTTTCGATATCCACTACAACTGGTAGAAATGTGCGAAATCTATTCGCGAGTAGGTGATTTTCTTCTTCTGAGTCCGAGTCGATCATTGTGTTGCCTCTTCTACGGACCAAGATATGGACTCGTTTGCACGCATGGGTATGACACTGCCGCTGCCGAGTAAGAATTCTGCGGGTACAATGCTAGATGTTTTGCTAAGTGTGATTTGAACCTGGTTGCGGGGCAGGTTGTAAAAATCGGCACCGAAGAAGCTCGCGAAGCCTTCCAGTTTGTCGAGTGCATCCTCTGCCTCGAAGACCTCTGTATAGAGCTCGAGAGCGGCATGGGCAGAATATATTCCGGCACAGCCACAGGAAGTCTCTTTGGTTTCTATCGAGTGTGGCGCAGAATCAGTGCCGAGGAAAAATTTTGGATTTCCGCCAGTGGCCGCTGTAATAAGAGCGCGCTGATGGATGTTTCTTTTCAGTATTGGCAAGCAATAAAAGTGAGGCCTGACCCCACCTACCAATAAGTCGTTGCGGTTGAGTAGCAAATGATGCGGTGTAATCGTGGCTGCTATGTTTTCGCTTTGCCCTGTTACAAATTCTACGGCATCTTTAGTGGTGATGTGCTCGAGGACAATCTTTAAGTCTGGAAACCTTTGTGTCAGTGGCGCGAGGACGGTCTCTATAAAGATGCGCTCTCTATCGAAGATGTCTATCTCGGTATCGGTGACTTCCCCATGGATAAGAAGTGGCAAGCCAATTTCTGCCATCTTCTCCAGAGCGGGATAGACACATTCGAGCTCGGCCACGCCGCTCTGGGAATTGGTAGTTGCCCCTGCGGGATAGAACTTGATGCCCGCTAAGCTGTCTTCCTCATGCGCTCGCTGTATTTCCTGAGAGTCAATTTGATCAGTTAGATAGAGGGTCATAAGGGGATCAAAAGTGCTTCCTTGGGGCACGAAGGAAACAATTCGCTGCCTGTAGGAAAGCGCCTGCGCCACGGTGGTTACCGGCGGCTTGAGGTTGGGCATGACGATTGCCCTGCCAAAAACTCGCGCGCTATGGGCAACGGTAGTCTTGAGTGCCTCACCGTCACGCAGATGTAAGTGCCAGTCATCTGGCTGGGTAATGCTGAGAGTTGTGAGGCTCATTGATACGTGCTTCTGTGTCTTCTAAGGCGAGATTGCTAGCCTATTGTAACGGAATTAGCCAGGTAGCTGAATTACCTATTTAGCCGATGCTGAAAAGTTATCCCTGACTTTTCAGCATGTCGTGCACCAAAAGCTGGCGTGAAAGTGTCATTTTACTTGTTTTTGGCGCACTCGCATTGCCCTGAGCGGCAATGGTTGCACACCACTGTGCAACGCTCCTCGACCAGAAAAACGCATGCAGCCGCAGTTTTCTGATCGGAATTTTAGCGATATCTGGAGATAAGCGATTGAAATCTATATTGAGGTGCATTTTTCAGGTTTGACTGTTTAAGCTAATTTGTCTCCGCTGCCCTCAAACTATTCGAATTAGCGCGTTAGTCGTGATCAGGAGTGGTGGTTGGTGCTAGAATATGCGTCCTTTTTCGTGCCAAGGCCGGCAATCTCTGGCCTTGGTGTATTTGCAAACACTCTTTCAGTTTAGGGACGGAAATTGCCGCATCTAAAATTGATTTGTTCTGGTTTTAGCCAGAGTGACTAGGTATTTGGAGTTTAGTTATGTCAGAAATAAACAAAGTGGTTTTAGCTTATTCAGGGGGTCTTGATACCTCGGTAATCGCGAAATGGTTGCAGCAGACCTATGACTGCGAAGTGGTGACTTTCACTGCCGACATCGGTCAGGGAGAGGAGGTGGAGCCAGCACGTTTGAAAGCCGAAGCTATGGGCATTAAGGAAATCTATATAGAAGACCTGCGTGAAGAGTTCGTACGCGACTATGTAAATCCGATGTTTCGTGCGAATGCCGTATATGAAGGCGAATATCTGTTAGGTACTTCCATCGCCCGGCCATTAATTGCTAAGCGACTCGTAGAGATCGCGGCCCAGACTAATGCAGATGCTATTTCCCACGGAGCGACGGGAAAAGGAAACGATCAGGTAAGATTTGAGCTCGGTGCCTACGCGCTTAGTCCTGGCATCAAAGTAATCGCGCCATGGCGAACCTGGGATCTGAATTCGAGAGACAAATTACTGACCTACTGTGCCCAGAACAACATTTCCGTGGAGAAGAAGCTCGGAACGAAATCGCCCTACTCCATGGATGCTAATCTACTCCATATCTCCTACGAGGGTGACGTATTGGAAGACCCGAGCACGGAGCCTGAGGAAGATATGTGGCTCTGGTCTGTATCACCGGAAGCGGCACCAGATGTTGCGACTTATATCGAGCTGAAATATGAGCGTGGCGATATCGTGGCAGTAGATGGCGAGAGGATGTCTCCTGCTACGGTGTTGGCAGAACTCAATCGCGTCGGTGGAGCAAACGGGATCGGTAGGGCCGACATAGTCGAGAATCGCTATGTGGGCATGAAGGCTCGCGGCTGTTATGAGACACCGGGCGGCACTATTATGTTGAAAGGGCATCGTGCGATGGAGTCCATGACCCTCGATCGTGAGTTAGCTCATCTAAAGGATGAACTGATGCCGCGCTATGCGACCTTGATCTATAACGGCTATTGGTTCTCTCCGGAGCGAATCGCCTTGCAGACTCTTATCGATGAGTCGCAGAAATTCGTAAACGGTAATGTGAGACTTAAACTTTATAAGGGCAATGTAGTAGTGGTTGGCAGAGAGTCTCAGGATTCTTTGTTCGATGAAGCTGTCGCGACATTCGAAGATGATGCAGGCGCCTACAATCAAGGTGATGCTGAAGGCTTTATAAAGCTGAACGCCCTTCGACTAAGAATCGCTGCGCAGAAAGGCCGGTTGTAATCGGCTACAACTGAATCGTCGACTGGCTTATTCGGCGTAGATCTTTTTGCGAAAATCGCAGAGGTCTTCGATAACGCAAGCTCCACAGCGGGGCTTGCGTGCCAGGCAGACGTAGCGCCCATGCAGAATCAGCCAATGATGTGCATCGAGCAAGAATTCCTCTGGTACTAATTTTATCAGCCGACGCTCGACTTCCAGTACATTCTTTCCAGGCGCTATCCCAGTCCGATTCGATATCCTAAATATATGTGTATCCACGGCCATAGCGATCTGACGAAACGCTGTGTTCAGCACCACATTTGCAGTCTTTCTCCCAACCCCTGGTAGTGCTTCTAACAACTCTCTTTTATCTGGCACCACTGAATTGTGTTCTTGTACTAAGATGTCGCAAGTCTTGATGACATTGACGGCTTTGGTATTAAACAGGCCTATCGTTTTAATGTACGTTTTTAGCCCGGTAACACCGAGTGCAAATATCTTCTCGGGAGTATTTGCAATCGCGTAGAGTTTTTCTGTCGCCTTGTTTACGCTGACATCAGTCGCCTGCGCAGAAAGGATAACTGATATCAACAACTCGAAGGTGCTGCTGTATTTTAGCTCGGTTTTGGGCTCTGGGTTTTCGCGTCTAAGGCGCGAAAAAATTTCTGTTCTTTTTTCTTTGTTCATTCTTTGCTTAGCCTTCCGGTAACTCGCGCTCTCTTGGCTGGCACAAGCTTTTCTGATTCATCTAATACATTACTATTTGTTAGCTGTGAAAGTGAATTTAGTAGTGCGACTAGCAAGCCTAATAATACGAGAACGCCTGCCTGTGTATTGGCGAATCGAAAGAAGTGGATATCGTTTAGATTGCTTGTGTTAGTTGAGAGTTCGCTACTCGAGGGAAACAATAGTTGCCAGTTAGCGAAAATCGTTCCGCTAACAAGTAGTTCCCTACAGAAAGCGAGTAGGCACAGGGCAATTAGAAATCCGAATCCGGTTTTTGCCGCATCCAGTGTAGCTACGGACCAGGGGGATTGTCTGGCGACCGTCTCCATACGAATTAAGATAGCAACGTTACAGCAGATAAGGGGGAGATAGACGCCAAGTCTTAAAAATAGTGGATAGAAGTAAAGTTGGCATATTATTTCTACTATGGTGGTATAACTAGCGAGTATCAACATAGTCCAAATAAGACGCCATTTGTGCGGGATAGTCCCCTTTAAAACAGAGGCGGTAAGGCAGGAAAGTACGCAGACGAAAAATGTCGCGACACCGAGCCCGATGCCGTAGGCAAGAGTGCTAGAAACGGCCAACACAGGGCTTAGGCCCAGCAGTTGTATCAGCACAGGATTGTTCTCCCATACCATGCCTTCTTTTTCTGACTGCAGTTCTAGATCATTCACGATTTTACTGGTGCCTCATTAGGGCGAGCCCTATCGGTCTTGCTGCGCAATCCATGTCCAAAGATTCGCGGCCTGCAATACTGGTCTAGAATTGGGGCGCAGAAATTGCCAAACAAGACGGCAAAAGCGATCGAATCGAGATAGCTGCCCCATACCCGTATGGAGTAGATGGAAACTCCGATAATGATACCGTAAACAAGCTTGCCTGGCCGAGTGGTGGCGGCGCTGACCGGGTCCGTGGCAATAAAGAATGCGCCGATCATGGTGGCGCTTCCAAAAAGATGAAGGTAGGGCGTTCCGTAAATCGCAACGTGACCAGGGGCATAGAATAGAGCAGCTAGGACAAATACGGTTGAGATGATCGCCAATGGTATGTGCCAGCTGATGATCCTCTTGTAGAGTAAGAATAGTCCGCCGAGTAAGTAGCTGATGTTGATTATTTCCCATGCCGTTTCTGACTCTCGGGCAAACAGGGAGACTCCTGATTCTCTAGCCGCCAATAGCGCGCTTTTGCCGGCCATCTTGAATTCTATAAGAGGCGTAGCCATCGCTAGCCCATCTACAAATTCACTGATGTCGATGGCGCCTGATGCGGCGAACGGGAAGGCGAGTAGTAACGCCTGCTTGAATCCACCCCAGCTCAATGGGCTTAGAAGTTCCCGCTCGGCAGTTAGGGCAGGTATGCCTAGATTATCGACGGTCAGTGGTCCGTTAATAACCTCAAACGGGATATGCCAGCCAGTCATCTCCAGAGGGAAAGCCAGTAACAACATTGCATAGCCGCACATCGCCGGGTTGAATGGGTTCTGCCCAAGGCCGCCATACAGATGCTTGGCAATAACTATTGCGAACACGATTCCTAGCGCCACAAGCCACCATGGTGATCCAGGGGGAATGGCGATGGCGAAGAGTAGCGCGGTAACTAGTGCGCTTCTGTCAGATAGATGGGTGCGGCTAACTCGGTTTCGCAGTCGCAGCATGGCGGCTTCGGCAAGTACTGCGAATGTGATTGCGATGGCTATGTTGATTAAAATCCCAAAACCAAAAAACCACAGCGAGGCGAAGATTCCAGGAAGTAGCGCATACAAGAGTGTTTGCATGAGCTGGGCAATATTCCTGCCGCTGTGTTGGAAGGGCGCGCCGGCCATTAAATCACTCATTTATTTTTCTCGTCTCTGCGGGCTTTGACACGAGCCACTGCTGCGGCGATATCAAGGCTCGCTTGCTCCTTGGAGATAAAGTCCGCTTCGTCATTCTGTTCCTTAACAGCTGGCTCGGCAGCTAGCGTAGGTTTGGCAGGCACAACTGCTTTTCGCGACACTGCCTGGTCTTTTTCTTTTTTCACTCGATATTGATGGAATTGAAATCTTTGCTGCCAGTAATCGCTGAGCTCTAAATCCTGCCTGCGGTTCTCAATGCGTTTCTTGCTTTCTTTATAGGTGCTAACTAGCGGTAGTTGGCTGGGACAGACGTAGTCACAAGCGCCGCATTCGATGCAGTCAAGCAAGCCATGCCCGAGCAACTGTGTGGTATCTGCGGTTTTACTGAATGCGAGAAGTTGTTGTGGCAGGAGTTTGGAAGGACAGACATCTGCACAGAATCCGCAGCGTATGCAGGCCTGCTCAGCTTGCGGAGCTTGAAATTCATTCGCACTCGCCGCGATGATGCAGTTTGTCGTTTTACAAATAGCCGCCTTATCACTGCCAAACTCGCTCCCCATCAAGGAACCGCCGACGATGCTCTTTTGCTTATTGCTAGTCTCGATCCCACAGAGTTCGAACAAGAAGTCTGCTGTGGTACCTATGAGCACTTCGAAATTTTTAGGCGTCTTCAATGCCTGGCCGCACAGTGTAGTGAATCGACTGATGCAGGGTTTTCCTTCGACTATTGCTTCATAGGCGGCATACGCGGTGCCGACGTTGTGCATTACTATGCCATTCTCAGTCGGGTGGTGGCCTGTAGCGATCTCAATACCCGTGACACATTGAATGAGTTGTCTCTCAGAGCCGGAGGGGTATTTGCTGGGTATAACTACGAGCTCGCAGCCTTGATCTAGACCCGTCTCGTTTTGCAGGGCTTGATTCAGTGCGTCTATTGCGTCCGGCTTCGTGTCTTCGATAGCGATAATGCAGCGCCTTGCTGCACTGGCCCGCTTTAATATCTGCGCACCCAACACAACTTTATTTGCACGTTCCCTGAGCAGGGTTTCATCCGCTGTAATGTACGGTTCGCATTCTGCTGCGTTTATGATGAGAAATTCGATCGCAGATTCGGCACATTTACTGAGTTTGTCTGCAGTTGGAAAACCAGCGCCTCCCATGCCGATGACTCCCGCGTCACGAATTAAAAAAACTATGTCTGTGCGAGAGAGCAGCGAATAATTTGATTGAGGTTCGAGTTGCAGCGCCTCATCATGTCCATCGGCTGCGAGGTTTATACAAAGTTGCTGCTGCTGCGAGTGGTCTGCAACAATCGAATTTTCAATCGAAGTTATCACGCCCGAGGTGGGGGCATGCACAGGCACATCAGAAACCCCTTCTGCGGAAATGTTTATAACAGCCAATTTCTTATATTTAGATACTTGCTCCCCGATGTCGACTAGGAGGGTGATTTCTGGACCATCAGCTGCACCAATTGGAATAGTTAACTGCTGCGGAATCGGTGTCGACATTATTCGCGAACGCAAGGAATCTTCTTTAAACGGCAGGGGTTGGATGCCGCCGACAGTTCTTCTGGCAAATACTGTATCGCTACTGAAGAATCTCGATGCTAGTTGTCTTAGGGCGCTCACGAGCTCACCCCAGGTGAGCTGAGTCTATCGAAATAGGGCGTTGTCGTCTGGGAGATAGAGGGCGCTAACTGGTTGATCATATCTATGCAATCTACGGGACAAGGCTCGACGCAGAGATCGCAGCCTGTGCATTCGGATGCAATTACCGTGTGCATTAGTTTAGGTCCGCCCAGAATCGCGTCCACTGGACAAGCTTGAATGCATTTCGTGCAGCCGATGCATTCATCCTCTCTAATTACTGCAACACTGAAGTCTCTAAATTGGCCGTGAGCTGGATCTAGGCCTCGCACAGGTTCATTGAGCAATTCGGCGAGTTCCAGAATTGTCTCTTGTCCCCCGGGTGGACATTTATTGCTCGCCTCGCCCAAGCTTATGGATCGAGCATAGGGGAGGCAGCCGGGGTGCCCACACTGCCCGCATTGAGTCTGTGGTAGTGCGCGATTAATCCGATTGACGAGAGATTTCTGTGTCGTTAGTTGCTGCAGTAAGTATCGATTAATCTTTAGCAGCGCGAACGCGATGAACAGCAAGAGGCTCGAGCCAATGACGAATTGTGTGAGCCAATGTGAGATCACCGGTAGCATCGCTCTAGGTCATTCCGGCGAAGCCAAGTAGGCTGATTGCCACTAGACCTGCGGTAATTAATTGAATAGAACTGCCTCGAAATGGTGCAGGGACATCCGCGAATTCCAGGCGGATGCGCAGGGCGGCGAATCCTACAATCATCAGAGAATAGCCTAGTGCAGCGCCGAAGCTGTAGGCGATATTTTCGCCGAGGGAAAGCACGCTAGTGCTGCTTAATAGTGTGGCTCCCAGTACAGCGCTATTGCCGCCTGTTAGAAATAGAAGCAGACCCTGTTGCCTTGTTGAGAAGGGTAAGCGCTTCGTGATCACGTGGAGAAAAAGCGTGGTCAGTAGAGCGCTTGTCGCTACAAAGACGACTAGGCGAAAGAATTCTAAATGAAGCGGTAGCAATATAAAGCGATAAACAGATATGTTAACAACCGAGGCCAGAAAAAGAACCGCAAAGTTAAGTAGCGCAAACTCGATTGCCTGAGGCAATTTCTTAGTCGAATAGAAGAGTGAGGAGACACCGACAAGCTGGATTAATATCAGATTGTTGACGAGAGCAGCGGCAACAATGATGCTGAGGAAGTTTGTCACGAAGCGATGGTTCTCCAACGTTTACGCAGGCGGCTACTTTAACGGGGCCGCAGGAGCGCAGTGATAGCGAGTTGGCGAATACTATCATGCCAGCAGATGTAGAAAAGATGAGTCGATTTGGGCGTTCTACATGCCTTGTGAATCCGCCTTGAGGTTTCTAGTCCTCGAAAAGGTTGGCCGAATAGCCCGCAGTTATCTGATAGCGAGTAAGGATATCGGCTTCGCTTTCTAGTGCTTGTTCGTGGTTTATCACTAACTGATAGCCATTCTTGTTTTCCATCACTACGTTATCAATTTCATTGTTCTTAATCAGATTGGAAAAATGAGCGAAGTCTCTCACTGGCTCACCATTAACGACCTCCACGATCCAATTGCGCCAGTCGTGATAACCGAGATTAACATCGGCAGCCATGACTTGAAGTGCCACGACCAATTGTCGTCTCTGTGGAGAGCTCCACTCGTTACGTGCTTGTAAGAGACTTACCGGTGCGGTGCGACTCCAATCATTGCCCCAGCGCTTGATGAGATTCATATTAAGAGGGACGAATAAGATTCCTCCATAGATATAGTATTCGGGGATTTTATCGAACTGTTCACCTGTAACCAGGCTGTAACTGTCGAGAGCCTCCCGTGCATCGAGGCTGGTCGTTCGAACTTCGCCTTGCCGGACATAAGTGATATCAACCGAATCACCTACGTGGTGTAAATTTATGGCGTGTCTGTAGTCGGTGAGTACATCTTGGGAAAGACGAATACTCCCATCCTCAGCGATATTGAAATCATCAATTTGAAGAATGACATCATTCTTCTGCAACACACCCTGCGCAGGGGCATCGTCGAAGACTTTTATTACAATTACGCCGTTCTGCTCATCGCTTAGTCCGTAGGCTTTCTTTGCGGAGGGGCTGTCGAGAGTTTGCGTGCGGAAGCCCAAGTCTGGGAAACCGTCGTAATCTCCATCTTCACTGTCGGTTAGTACGTGCCGAATCATGCTGGGTGGAACGAAATAGCCGAGATTCTCTGCGCGACCTCCGCTGCTGGCTTGCATGACAACTCCAACGATCTGTTGGTCGACTATAACTGGGCCACCGCTATTGCCAGGATTGATGGCGGCGTCTATTTGGCCGGCCAATAGGTAAGCGCCAGCATGCGCATAAACTTGCTGTTCAACTCGGGAGAGGATGCCTTTGGTGATGCTTAGGGATTTGCCACCAATTGGGTACCCATACACGGAAACTTCCTGCAGCGGCTCGGGTAAATCGCCAATACTTAGCGCCTTTAAGTCGCTGAAAAATCCTGGTTCATCTACAGTTATTAATGCGAGGTCTGCCTCATGAGAGATGAAGGTGACTCTTGCCAGATAGCGTTTTGGATCGTTGTGCTTTTGCGCCTGCACGTAACTCGCGTTCGCAACGACATGTGCATTAGTCAAAATTTGATTACCTGAGATAACTGAGCCCGAACCGCTGCTCTGTCTCGGTGTAAGCAAGCGCCAGGGAGTAAAGTAATCGGGTGCCGATTGGGTGGTGTAAATCTTTATCACCGAGTCTTCGATTGCTCTAATTTCGCTATTCTGGGCTGCCGCGCCATTGCCAGCTAAGAAGGAGAACAAAGATAGCGTTAGCAAGAACATGCGGGGCAGCTTGCCAAAAAAGCTGTTAGGAAAACGCATAGTGGAAGACCTCTGGTTCGGTAGTTGATATTCGCAGTAGCAGGATGTTACACACCGGCACGCGATCGAATGCTGAAGCTTAATATGTTAGCGGCGACAGTGCCAGTCACGTTGCATTGACTGGTAAGACAGTCTGCCAGCATAGTCTAGCAACAAGACCCGCTGTTGATAGGACCTGTAAGGGAAGAGGAATCTTGCAGGTTCCTAGATTCTGAGGCGCAGGTCATGAATTGCAGAGGCTAGGTGATGCGCATACCTGGCTGAGCGCCGGCATGGGGCTCGAACAACCAAATTTCTTTTCCACCAGGGCCGGCGGCGAGGATCATTCCTTCAGACATGCCAAACTTCATCTTGCGGGGCGCGAGGTTTGCTACGACGACGGTCAGCATGCCGACTAGTTTTTCTGGGTCGTATGCTGACTTGATGCCAGAAAAAACGGTTCGCGTAATGTCTTCCTCGTTTTTATCTTTACCCAGATTCAATACTAGCTTCAATAACTTGTCCGCGCCTTCGACGTGTTCGGCGCTGGTGATCTCAGCGACGCGCAGATCGACTTTGGCGAAATCATTGAAATCGATCTCGCTCTCGAAACCCGTAGTATTTTCTTGAGGCTGTTTCGCCGTGTCGGACTTCGCTTTAGAGCGCGCCTGACTCTCGAACTCTTTCTGAGTTGCGTCTACCATAGCCTGTACCTTGTCAGATTCCACTCGAGTCATCAGTGGCTTAAATTTATTGATCTTGTGTCCAACCAAAAGACTATCGGCGTCATCCCAAAGCAGAGGTTCGATAGCAAGAAACTGTTCTGCATCTGCCGCCATTTTGGGTAGCACGGGTTTTAAGTAGCACATAAGCAGGCGAAAGGCATTGATGCCACTGCTGCAGATGGCCTGAAGTTCAGGTGATTGCTTGTCAGTCTTTGCAATAACCCAAGGTTCCTTGTCATTGATATATTGGTTCGCCTTGTCGGCGAGACTCATGATCAAACGAATCGCTTTGCTGTATTCTCGCGCCTCGAAGTAATCCCCAATTTCGTTCTTTGCAGCTTGAATCTCGGCGAGTAATTCGGGGTTGTCGGGATTTTGTGCAAGGTAACCATCGAAGCCTTTGCCAATAAAGCCAGCACAGCGGCTTGCTATGTTTACTACCTTGCCAACTAGGTCTGAATTGACTCTCTGTGCAAAGTCTTCAAGATTTAGATCCAGATCGTCGATGCCGTTAGATAGCCTCGCAGCGAGAAAATAACGTAGATATTCAGGGTTGAGATGATCGAGATAGGTGCGTGCGTTTATAAATGTGCCGCGTGATTTAGACATCTTTGTGCCATCCACGGTTAGAAAGCCGTGCACGTGAACCGCGGTAGGTGTTCGGTACCCGGCACTAGTTAGCATTGCCGGCCAGAATAGCGTGTGAAAGTTGATAATGTCTTTGCCGATGAAATGGTACAGCTCTGTCTCCTGACCTTGTTGCCAGTAATCATCGAAGTTGTAGTCTGTGCGATCGCATAGGTTTTTGAAGCTAGCCATATAGCCGATCGGTGCATCAAGCCACACATAGAAATATTTGCCTGGAGAGCCGGGGATTTCGAATCCGAAGTAGGGCGCATCACGACTGATGTCCCATTCTTGCAGTTCTGTGTCTAGCCATTCTCTTAGTTTATTCGCGACCGCATCTTGTAGTGTTCCACTGCGAGTCCATTGGGAAAGTATGTCGCGGAATTCAGGCAGGGCAAAGAAGAAGTGCTCGGAACCTTTCTCGATAGGTGTCGCGCCAGAGATCGAAGAGCGCGGATCGATTAGCTCGGAGGGGCTATAGGTAGAGCCGCAGGCTTCACAGTTGTCTCCATACTGACCTTCCGCCTTGCACTTCGGGCAGGTGCCGGTGACATATCGATCTGCGAGAAATAGCTTCTTCTCTGGATCGAATAGCTGCGTGATGCTCCTTTTATTTATATGCCCGTTCTTATCTAGAACCTTATAGATGTGCTCGGAGAATTCCCGGTTTTCTTCGGAGTGAGTTGAGTGATAATTGTCGAACTGAATCAAGAAGTCTGCAAAATCTCTTTGATGCTCATTGCTGACATTTTCGATTAGCTGCTCCGGGGTTATTCCCTGTTGTTCAGCGCTAAGCATTATCGCAGTGCCGTGTGCGTCATCGGCACAGACATAGACGCAGTCGTTGCCTCGAAGTTTCTGCAGGCGAACCCAAATATCTGTCTGAATAGCTTCCATGAGGTGCCCAAGATGGATGCCTCCATTCGCATAAGGCAAAGCACTAGTAACCAATATTTTTCGCTGACTCACGTTCGCTACCTACCAATTTTTTATGCCAATTATCACTGTTATTTAATGCGATTGCTCGGTGAAGCTCTACTGTCGCACATTGTGTTATTACTATTAGATTTCGATCATTTCGAAATCTTCTTTACCGACTCCGCATTCTGGACACGCCCAATCATCGGGTATGTCGTCCCAGCTAGTGCCGGCAGGAATGCCGTCATCCGGTAGACCTAGAGCTTCCTCATAGACAAAACTACATACCAAACACTGCCATTTCCTCACGACTTTCTCCAGATTTTGATTGTGATTCAGCTGCTAGGCCAAGAAACCCACTAGCTAGTTATGATTCTGCAAAACACCTTCGCTGAGGCAATTCTGCGTACTAAAATCGTGCAACGATAGTCATCACGATAGGCGCCGCATCATACTGCAAAGGCTGGGTATTTTCAGCCTGTTTTTTGTGCTGACCCCGTCTCTACGCGCTGGCATAAACTAAGAGTAGGGTGAGGTAAAAAGGTAAATAAGGGATGATTCCATGATGGATTGCCTCTATCATTCGCGTTCTCTTCGCTGCGCGAATTGGCAGGGAATCACGAGGCGGCGTCAGTGCGGCCTGAAGCATATTCAATCTTGGATACAAAGCTATGAGTATTAAATCCGATCGTTGGATCAGGGAAATGTCAACTACGCAAGGAATGATAGAGCCGTTCGTGGCCGATCAGGTTCGTTACCAAGATGGTGAGAAAGTGATTTCTTATGGTACTTCAAGTTACGGCTACGATGTGCGCTGCGCCACCGAATTCAAAATTTTTACGAATGTACACACGACCAGCGTAGTGGACCCAAAGAATTTTGATGAATCCAGCTTCATCTCGATCGACGAGCCGTTCTGCGTCATTCCTCCAAACTCCTTCGCCCTGGCAAGGACTATAGAATATTTCCGCATCCCGAGAGATGTGCTTACTATCTGCTTGGGTAAGTCGACCTATGCTCGCTGTGGCATCATCGTCAACGTCACGCCGTTGGAGCCTGAGTGGGAAGGCCATGTCACCCTCGAATTTTCCAATACCACTCCTTTGCCTGCAAAGATTTACGCCAACGAGGGTGTGGCACAAATGTTGTTCTATCAATCCGACGAGCAGTGCGAAGTTACCTATAAGCAGCGCGGTGGAAAATACATGGGTCAGAAAGGTGTCACGCCTCCGAAAGCATGATCGCGCCGTGATTCTTGCTCTGCAGCGATGTTTTTCTGGCGCTACACGACCTCCTAACTCGTATTAGTCAAATTTCTGGCGTTTATCCGGCGCCTGCTAAATCCTTCAAACTTCGCTTCTGCCTCTACAGCCCTCGTAATACCTAGCTCGACAAAAAAAAATTCAGAATTACAACAGCTTGGAACAATAATTGCTCTATATAAGTGCAGCGGTCCGTCTTTTATCAGCGTTGACTGTCTGGCTTATGCAAAAGAATTGAATTTAGGAAATTTTGCATAAGTGGCATGCACGGCGAGGGTAATTTTTGAGCAACGTTATTTTATAAATTGGCGGCGCTAAAACTTAATAAGTAAATCGCCAGCATTGAAATTTTAGTTTAGAAAGTAAAAATATAAATGGAATTACAGAAGTAAAACAAAAAAACGGAGCATGCTAAGGCATGACAGCCAATAGCTTTATCGCAGTAGAAGGACGACTCAGTACCCACAAATTTCACCATTGCCTTTCAGGGTATTGGGGAATTGCTGCTGTCTCTGAATCGCACATAAAAAATAGGATGATATAAATGACTTCGGCAACTGAAGCTAAAGTTTACGAACCGGTCTTACCAAATGGTGAGGCGTCAGATGAGAACCTAACGGCAGTAGTGGTGCGCTATGCGCCACTCGTAAAGCGCATCGCCCATCACCTATTGCTGAGAATGCCTGCCAGTGTTCAGATTGACGATTTAATTCAATCGGGCATGATCGGACTGTTGGAGGCCGCAAAGAAATATGATGTCTCCAAAGGAGCGAGCTTCGAAACCTATGCTGGAATACGAATTCGTGGATCTATGTTGGACGAAGTCAGAAAAGGAGACTGGGCACCCAGATCGGTACACCGAAAGTCTCGAAAAGTTGCAGAGGCGATAAAGGCAATCGAAGCCCGTACAGGTAAAGATGCCAAAGACCCGGATATTGCAAAAGAGCTGGAGATCGATCTCAACGCCTATTATGCGATATTGCAGGATGCGAGCGGCAGTCGTCTCTTTAGTTTCGACGACATAATGGAAGGCGATGATTCGGCTATCGAATTAGCCGCCGGTGAACTCCCCGGCCCTTGCGACGGCTTGCAACGTTCTACATTCAAGGCGCATCTAGCCAAAGCTATCGATAAGCTGCCAGACCGGGAAAAACTCGTGCTTGCGCTTTACTATGACGAAGAGCTAAACCTGAAAGAGATAGGTGAGGTGATTGGAGTCAGTGAGTCTCGAGTAAGTCAGATACACAGTCAGGCAGCTATGCGTTTGCGATCGCGGCTCTCCGACTGGGCCCGTTAGTCGAGCTGCGCCTGATATCTTGGCACCGCTGGTGCTTTTGGGCAGCAATAGCCTATCTTCTCCGTTATAATCCCCAGCCCATATAGCGGGAACACACCAGTTCATGTCATCTGCAGCGCCAACAACCTCCCCGAATTCCGATACTGACAAGATCATGTTAGCTGCACGCGAGCTTTTTTGTGCGCGCGATGAGCGCGTTTTGTTTAAGAACCTGAATTTTGACCTGCCCCAGGGGCAGGTGCTGCAGGTTCAGGGCAGCAATGGCAGCGGTAAAACTACGCTGATGCGTATTCTCTGTGGTTTGAACGATAGCTATGAAGGTTCAATCAAATGGTATGGGCAAGAAATCGAAGACCAGGCTGCTAGTTTCTTTTCTTCGCTACTCTATATAGGCCATAGGGTTGGCGTAAGTAAGGTGCTAACACCAGTAGAGAATCTGCGCTGGAGTTGCAGCCTCAAGCAAGCGGTTAGCGACGAGCAAATTATGGACGCGCTCAAAGAAGTCGGTCTGCGTGGATTCGAAGAGTCTCCTTGCTACACGCTATCGGCGGGACAGCAACAAAGAGTCTCGCTAGCGCGGCTTATCATAAGCCCTGCATCATTGTGGGTGCTTGATGAGCCTTTTACTACACTGGATACAAAGGGTGTGGCGATGCTGGAAAAAATAATGCAGCGACAGGCCCAAGCCGGTGGCGCGGTTATGGTCACTACGCACCATAGCTTGAGTATTGCTGAGCTAACTATATTGAGTCTGGGTTAGGTGGCGTCGATGACTGAAAAACAGACAACCACCTCTGCTGCGTTCTTCGCAACGCTTAAGCGCGACTTGCTTATCGCGTTTAAGAAGAAAAACGACATAGTTAACCCATTTATGTTCTTTATCATCGTCGTTTCTCTATTCCCAATAGGGATTAGTCCCGAGAGTGATCGGTTGACTGAGATAGCGGCCGGCGTAATTTGGATCTCGGTGCTGCTAGCCTCGATGCTGTCGATGGACAACTTATATAGATCTGACTATGAGGATGGCTCCCTGGAGCAGCTATTGCTTAGTCCTCATCCGCTGTTTTTCCTAGTGCTAGCTAAGAATATAAGCCACTGGCTGGTAAGCGGGTTGCCGGTCGTGCTGGTGTCGCCGCTATTGGCGTATATGCTGGCGCTTCCCTCGGAGGCGTATGGAACGTTGGTATTATCCCTATTGCTGGGTACTCCGATAATGAGCCTGCTCGGATCGATCGCGGTAGCGCTCACTGTGGGCTTGGGTAGTCGCGGACTGATACTGGCGGTCATTACCCTGCCCATGAGCGTCCCCATCCTAATCTTTGGAACCTTGGCCGTTCAATCCACATTGAATAGCCAATCGCCGATTGGTTATATAAGCCTGATGTTAGTCATGCTTTCGGTTTCCGTAAGCCTTGCCCCGCTTGCCTCGGCTGCTGCGCTCAAAATAAGCGTGAATTAGCTTGAACTGGTGAAGATAGGTCCAATAACGGGTTAACCGCGTAATTACAATGAGTTACAATACGTAACACGGCGGCCTCAGGGCTACGTGATATATTTGATTAGCTAATAGGAAGAGGTAGGCGTTCGTCATGTGGGTATGGTTCTCCAAACTAGGTTCTCCGAAATGGTTCTACGAACTCAGCGGGAAATGGCTGCCCTGGCTAATTGCTGCAATGGTTATTTTCATGACTATTGGTCTGGTCTGGGGCCTAGTGTTTCTGCCTCCAGATTACCAACAGGGATTTACCTCCAGAATTCTGATTGTGCACGTTGCCGTGGCCGGCACCTCTCTGGCCTTTTTCCCGCTGATGCTTGTAGCAGGAACTGTCACTTTAGTCTGGCGTATGAAGCTCGCCGATATGGTGGCTAAGCATGCCGCCATCCTCGGTGCCTGGTTCTCGTTCATTACTCTGGCGACTGGCTCTCTGTGGGGAAGCGTAATGTGGGGAACCTGGTGGGAATGGACAGATAGCAGGCTTGTATCGATGCTGTTCCAATTATTTCTGTTACTAGGTGTGATCTCTCTGCGTTCCGCTCTGGAAGATTCAGAGACGGCGGCAAAGGCCTGCGCCTTACTCTCTATAGTGGGTTGTATCAACGTAGTTATAATCAAGTATTCTGTCGAGTGGTGGAATACCTTGCATCAGGTTGCCAGTCCCGTCTCTCTCGATCCGACTAGTCCGAATGGGCCTCAATTTTGGATAGCTACTTTGATTATGATCGTGGCGGTCTATCTATTCCTGTCTGTAAGTCTGATCTTGTCGACACGTAATGAAATATTAGAAAGAGAGCGCAGGTCTCAATGGGTTCAAGACTTGGTGTTGAAGAATTAGGCAGTTCAGAGAGTTTACAAAAGATTTTTTTGAAGGACAGTAGATGTTAGATGCAATACAGTTTTCAACTTGGGCCGAATTTATCGACATGGGTGGTTACGGATTCAACGTATGGTCGGTATACGCACTCTTCGCCATTCTTGTTGCTGTTAACCTCATACTGCCTTGGCGTAAGAAACAAAAAATTGTTCGTCAGCTAAAGCGTCGCATGACTTTAGAGACTGAGATTCAAAGTGAAGATAGTAGTAATGGCGATTAGACCCCATGAGAGTATTTATCGTTTCGGAGTAGTAGATGAAACCCCATAGACGTAAGAAGCTCGGAATTATTTTGTTCATAGCTGCCGGCCTTAGCGTTGCAGTTGGCTTTACCGCCTTCGCACTTAAGCAAAATATTAATATGTTTTACACACCAACCCAAGTTGCAGAAGGTGAGGTTGGGGCTGGTCAGCATTTCAGAATTGGCGGCATGGTAAAGACGGGAACCGTTCTTGGTGCGACCGACAGTTTAAAAGTCAACTTCGTAACAACGGATTTCGTAAGCGATGTGCCTATTCAATATGAGGGAATCTTGCCCGATTTATTTAGAGAGGGTCAGGGAATCGTAGCGGAAGGCGAGATGGACGCGGCCGGTGTGTTCCAGGCGTCGCGAGTCCTAGCTAAGCACGATGAAAATTTCATGTCGCCAGAAGTGAAGGCCGCATTAGATGCGGCGGGAGCTTCTGCTGATAACCATATGCCTGGGGGAACAAACTAGATGATTCCTGAGGTAGGTGCGTTTTCACTGATATTGGCACTATGCCTGAGCATGATGCTCGCTACTTTGCCTATTATTGGAGCGTATCAGAATAATTTCCTGTGGATGAGCATGGCGCGTCCACTCTCGGCCGGTGTGTTTGTGTTCCTAGCAATAAGTATCGCAATCCTGGCTTACGCGTTTGTTACCGACGATTTCTCTGTTCAGTTCGTTGCTCAACATTCCAATACTCTGCTTCCCGATCGCTATAAATTAACTGCGGTATGGGGTGGGCACGAGGGTTCATTTCTACTTTGGACATTCATGCTTGCAGGCTGGATGTTAGCCGTCGCTATCTTTAGTAAAAGTATGCCGTTGGAATTCGTCGCTAGAGTCTTAGGCGTACTAGGGTTCCTCATTACCGGTTACATCTTATTCATGCTGGCGACATCGAATCCCTTCGATCGCATCGTGCCATTACCGCCAATCGATGGTGCGGATTTAAATTCCGCGCTACAAGATTTTGGTTTTATTATTCACCCCCCAACACTTTACATGGGCTACGTTGGTTTTTCTGTAGTGTTCGCTTTCGCGATGGCTGCTTTGTTGAGTGGAAAGATGGATGCGGCATGGGCGCGTTGGTGCCGTCCCTGGGCTAACATTGCTTGGGCAATTCTTACTTTGGGTATTGCACTTGGCAGCTGGTGGGCCTATTACGAACTTGGTTGGGGCGGTTGGTGGGCCTGGGATCCTGTCGAGAATCCACCTCTAATAACTTGGCTATTCGGCACAGCGTTGATTCATTCCTTGGCGGCTACCGAGAAACGCGGCGTGTTCAAGGCATGGACCGTGTTGTTAGCGATATTGGCTTTTGCCGGTAGTTTGCTAGGCACCTTTATTACTCGCTCAGGTTTGTTAACTTCGGTGCACGCGTTCGCGAGTGACCCAGACAGAGGTTTCTTCATACTGGCTATTCTTGGCATAACCGTTGGGGGCGCCTTGTTGTTGTTTGCATTTAGAGCCCCCCTAATGAAGAGTGAGTTTGGATTCGATCTGGTTTCGCGAGAGATCCTATTACTCTCAAACAACGTCATCTTAGTGGTGGCAGCGGCGTCTGTGTTCTTAGGCACGTTATTTCCGATGGTGTACCAGGCGATCACGGACGATCTGATCTCGATTGGCCCCCCTTACTTCAACGCAATCTTTATCCCGCTGATGGCGCTTCTCGCATTGCTACTTTCGATTGGTCCATATACTCGCTGGAAGCGCACCTCAACGACGTATCTAATGCAACAGCTCGGTAAAGTCGCATTGGCAGCCCTCACGTTAGGTGTTTTGCTTCCACTATTAGTTACGCGGCAGATTTCCTTGCCCGCAACCATGGCTGTCGCAATTGGCTCATGGATCATGTTGGCGATGCTGCAGGATTTAGTGAACAAAACGGCGAACAAGGCAACACGTCTAAAAGGACTTCGTGCATTGTCGTTCAGTTACTATGGAATGCAGATGGCGCACATGGGTATGGCCGTCATGCTGATCGGCGTAGCGTTGACGAGCAGTTTTAGCTCTGAGCGCAGCGTTCTGTTGTCGCCCGGGCAAGATGTAGGGCTTAGCAACTATGTATTTCAGTTCGAAGGCACGGCTTCGGTTAATGGTCCAAACTATGTCGGGGAGCAGGCGACTTTCATTGTGCTGCAAGAGGGTGAAGAAATAGCTATCTTGCACCCAGAGCGCAGAATTTATTTGGCTACTAATACCCCTTCGACTGAGATGGCGATCGATGCAGGCTTCTTGCGTGATCTCTTTATCACGCTGGGCGAACAGAAGGAAGGGGATTCCTGGTCGATGACGATCTATGTGAAACCTTTCGTTCGATGGATATGGCTAGGCGCCATTTTCATGACATTTGGAGGCATCTTAGCGGCGGCTGATAAGCGCTATCGACGCCTGCGCAGAAAGCAGACTGAGTTGAATCGTGAGTCAGGAAAATCGAATTCTATCGGAGGCGAGCTGCAGGCGAGCTCCTAGAACGAATCGATGAGTAAATTGCGTTTCTATCTCCCCGTACTCGGCTTTTTTTTTGTAGCGATAGCGCTTTGGCGTGGTCTATATTTGGATACAAAGACCCTGCCATCGATGCTAATCGACAAGCCAATGCCTAACTTTGAGTTAACTTCGGTAGATGGAATCGACGTCAGCAATTCGGACTTACCTGATCAAATATTCTTGCTGAATGTGTGGGGGTCGTATTGTCTTCCTTGTTTAATCGAGCATCCGACTCTCATGCGCTTGTCAGAAGAAGGGGCGATTCCTGTTGTCGGTGTGAACTATCGTGACCGGCAGGGCTTAGCTATCGATTGGCTAGCGGACAATGGCAATCCATTCTCGTTTAGCATATTAGATGAGAGTGGGCGCTTCGGCATCGATCTAGGTGTCTATGGTGCGCCGGAAACCTACCTAGTAGATGCGAACGGCGTGATTCGCTTCCGGCATGTGAGCGTGCTCGACGAAACAGTTTGGCAGGAGCAATTTCTGCCGGCGATAGCTGAATTGCTCGAAGAAGGTGGTTAATAGAATGAGTTCAATGGCAATCCCAGTAAACCGCAATGTCCTTCTAGCTCTAGCATCAGTCATCGTGTTGCTATGCAGTTTGTTGCTGCCCAGCACAAGTTATTCGCAGGTCGATACATTCGTATTCGATACCGATGAGCAGCAGAACAGGTTTCGTACCCTGTCGAATGAGCTGCGCTGTCCTATGTGCCAGAACTCAAGCCTTTCAGGTTCAACCGGCGGAGTAGCAGAAGATCTGCGTAGAGAGGTGCATCGCATGATCATGGAAGGGGTGAGCGATAGTGAAATTATTCAGTTTATGTTCGAGCGCTATGGAGACTTTATTTTATTTCGCCCGCGACTAACCGCCGGGACAGTATTGTTATGGTTTGGGCCCTTGCTGTTCCTTTTCATCGGCGGCCTATTTGCCTTTGGGATTTGGAGGCGTGCTAGAAAAATTAGTGACAGCGATACCGAGCTGGATAAGTCTCAGCAAAAGCGCCTGCAGCAGCTGTTAGGCGATAAAACGTAATTCAAATTTACCTATAATTGGAATAACCACTTGTTCTGGATATTTACTGCAATACTTTTCGTAATGGCCGTAGTTTTTGTTTTGTTTCCTTTGTGGATTCGCAATAGAGCCGAGTCATTTGTTGAAGGCGCGCTGCGCAAGAATGAAAATATTGCGTTATTTCAGGAGCGTAGTGACGAACTCGAAAACGAACTGGCGTCTGGTAATCTCAGCCAAGCTGAGTTCGATGTGTTGATTCAAGAGATGCAGCAAAGCCTATTATCTGACGTATCGGATGAAGAGCTAACAACAAAGGGAACAACAAAGAAGAAAAAATCTTCGGTCGCAAAGTCGACTACTTATAGCCTAACTATTCCTCTCCTACTCTGCCTATTAATGCCGTTCGTAGCCTACGGTTTGTATAACGAGTGGGGTTTTAAGAACGATGTCGAATTGATGGGGTTGTTCCAGCGAACCGTGAACAATCTAGACAATCCACAAGAATCGCAGAATTTGATTATTAGCTTGGGCGAGGTGGTCCAGGCAGACGATGATCGGCCTTGGGCATGGTATTTTTTGGCGGAAAATTTCGCTAGCATCGGCATGTTCGCTGAAGCAGAGATCGCCTATACGCAATCAGCGGTGCGTATGGAAGAGACACCTGAGAAGGCACTTGTGCTCGGTCGTGTTGCGATGGCTAAGTATGTCTTAGCCGAGTTTACCTTTACCGCGGACATTCTCGAAGTAATTGACGAAGCGCGCGCGATTAATCCGAATGAAATGTCGATACTACAATTAATAGCTGCTGACGCAGAAGAGCGTGAGGATTTTGAGACCGCTATAGAGTATTGGCGACTTATTATTCAGAGTAACCCAAGTAGTGAGCAGGCCCGAACTCTTCGGCGCAGTATCGCCATCGCACAGCAGCGTTTAACTGGAGATGGACAAGATGTTGCAGCCGGGCCAACCATCGAAATTAATCTCTCGTTAGCCGAGGGCTTAGAGCTTGATGGGGGCCTTCGTGTCTTTGTAGCAGTACGTAATGCGGCTCAAGAGGGGCTGCCTCCACTCGCTGCTATCGATCTCACTGTTGCGGATCTACCAGCGAACATTCAGCTCGATAATTCATATGCCGTCGGTCCGTTCAACATCTCTTCCGCCGAGACGGTTTTCGTTTCGGCCTCCGTCTCGTTCACGGGCTCAGCTACACCGACCTCTGGCGACTATCGCTCGCAGTCAGATAATTTTTCACACAATGGTCAGAGAGCTGTTATAAGTCTGGAAATAGTAGATCGGGTTCCCTGATCGAATAGGAAAATATGCATTGTCGGAACGAGAGTTGAATGTATTGGGCTGAATTTTTTATCATTGCAATTGCGCATTTGTTCGCAGTTGTCTCTCCCGGACCGGACTTTGCGGTTGTCATGCGACAAAGTGTGCGGTGTGGCACGCGGTCGGGGCTTTGGACAAGCCTCGGAGTAGGCAGTGCCATACTGTTACATGTGGCATATTGCCTGTTAGGTGTGGCGCTACTTCTTTTGCAGTCACCCGCACTATTTAATATTATGAAACTCCTCGCGGCAGGCTATCTCTTCTATTTGGGAGTGCAGTCAATTCGGGGATCTCTTATTCAGCAAGTGGATGAAGGGGAAGCCGCGCAAGAGCCAGTATTATCAGCCGCGCGTGCATTTGGTTTGGGCTTCTTAACGAACGGCTTGAACCCGAAGGCCACACTGTTTTTCCTCGCTCTTTTCACTGTCGTTATAGACCCCAATACGCCGACCTCTATCCAGATCATGTATGGCTTATACCTTGCCGTAGCGACATTCCTTTGGTTCGCTCTTTTATCCCTAATCTTAGGGGTTCCACGGGTGAGGGTGTTCATACTAAGAATAGGGGTATGGTTGGAGCGTGCAATGGGGGCGATCTTCATATTGATCTCCCTACAGATAGTGCTCAATGGTGTTTAGATGAGGATGATAACTAGGCCGAAACAGCACGTAGGACAGTGCATTTGGGTCAGAATCTGCGGTATAGTTGCGCTCAAGGTAAATTCATATGGCAGATAACAGTCAAGTGACAGAACTGATCGACAAATTCGGAAGACGGGTTGACTATATTCGCCTGTCTGTTACTGATCGTTGTGATTTTCGCTGCGTCTATTGCATGACCGAAGATATGACGTTCCTGCCACGCGATCAGGTTTTGTCTCTAGAAGAGTTGTATCGCGTCGCGAAAGTGTTTACCGAATTGGGCGTTAAGAAGATTCGGTTAACCGGTGGCGAGCCGATGGTGCGATCTAATGTGATGTCGCTAATCGAAAAGTTAGGTGCGCTACCCGGCCTCGAGGAACTTCTCCTGACTACCAACGGCGCACAGTTGGAAAAATACGCGATTCCGCTGAAGGCCGCGGGTGTGAATAGAATTAATATCAGCATTGACAGTCTTGATGCTGAGCGCTTCAAGCGTATCTCGCGCGTTGGAAAACTCGACAAGGTGCTAGCAGGCATCGAAGCCGCAAATGCAGCGGGATTCGAACGCATACGGCTAAATTCTGTGGTTATGAGAGGCTATAACGAGGATGAGGTTCTAGATTTAGCAGACTATGCTGTTGAGCACGATATCGATATCGCGTTCATTGAAGAAATGCCGCTTGGCGAAGCCTCGGACCATGCTCGGGAAGATACAACCTGCAGCAATGCCTGGGTGAGAGAGAAAATCGCCGAAAAATATCAACTCGTTGATAGCGCCGAAACGACGGCTGGGCCTGCCCGCTTCGCAAAAATTGCTGGTCACAAAAGTCGTATAGGTTTTATATCGCCAGTTACGCACAATTTTTGCGAAGACTGTAATCGTGTGAGAGTAACGGTTGAAGGGCGATTACTGCTTTGTCTTGGCAATGAGCACTCTGTAGATCTGCGTGCCATCTTACGTAATTCAGAGAATGACGATATTGTTTTAAAGCAGGCCCTAATCGACTCTATGCAGATAAAGCCCGAGCGACATTACTTCTTTGATAAGGATCACGCCCAGCCGGTTCGCCTGATGAATATGACTGGCGGCTAGCTACTAGCGGCTTGCCTGCCTGACCGCGAGAGCATTCAAAAGTTTCTATAACACACACAGAGAGTTAAAATGCCTTCCTTTATCCCGTTGAATATTGCCGTGGTAACAGTTTCTGATACGCGTACGGTGGATACCGATAAATCCGGTGTCGTACTTGTCGAGAGACTACTTAGTGCTGGGCACAAGCTGCACTCGAAGACGATCGTCAAAGACGATGCTTGCCAGTTACGAGCGGAAGTTTCTTCATTGGTTGCTGACGTCGCTGTGCAGGCGCTCTTGCTAACAGGCGGCACCGGCTTTACTGCGAGAGACAATACAGTTGCCGCTATCGAGCCCCTATTGGATACCCCAATAGAAGGATTCGGCGAATTGTTTAGGCAACTTTCCTATCAGGAAATAGGCAGTTCTACGATTCAATCACGGGCTTTTGCCGGGTTGGTTAATGGTGCGATTGTGTTCTGTGTGCCGGGTTCGCCAGGTGCTTGCGCGACGGCTTGGGATAAAATTATTTCAGAGCAGCTAGACAGTACGCATAAGCCTTGTAATTTTACAGATAAGCTTAGACAGAATTAGATCGTCCCTATTTGGTTATTTCATGTTGTGGATAGGGTGATGGTGTTCTTGGCGCGACTTTTCCGCGACTCAAAAAAAACACCAGTCTAAATATTCTATTTAAGCTGATGTCTAGTCAGTGCGTAAATCAATTAAAGGGCTTTGCATAAAGCCTCCTATTCGAATTGGCTTAGACGGATGCGTATACGATTGCGGCTGGAACTGCTAATGCAGCTACTACCAGTAAAATACTGATAACTGTCGCTTCGATAACGGGCCGCACTCTGTTAAGTGTCTTGCTCATTACTTTCTCCTCGGTTTGATGGTTGGGACTAAGTTGATTTGGAATTTCTTCTCAACTGCGGGACGCATAGTAACACATTTTGAGATAATAGGTAACGTTTGTAAGTATTTTGGCGTTATTCGTGCGGATGCGTAACATTGGGTAACAAAAAATATTAACTATAGTTATTTCAATGGCTTATAGTATAATTCCTTAAAATATTGGGCTTTATTAGCTGTACTTTTTCTATTTTAGTTGGCGAAAATCTCCTAACTAGTTGAAATATGATGTGAATCACATACGTAACTATAGGTAACATAAATTTACATTGCTGTGGGTTAGTCGAATATTGTCGCTGTGGGGCGCATCACCTGATGGGAATAGCGACTGAGTGCGGCATCACTTACACTTGGTCTGCACCTGCCTCGGCAAAGGAATAAAAAGGAATTTTTCATGCGCATAATGACATTTAACTGTAACGGCATTCGCGCTGCAGCGAGAAAGGGGTTCTTCGATTGGTTGCCCGAAGCAGATGTTGATGTGGTTTGCCTGCAGGAAACGAAGGCGCAGGCCGACCAACTGACCGATCCTGTGTTTCACCCTGAAGGCTATCACTGCCATTACTTC
>Ga0308012_10000335_pt1 | contig 29851 bp, 19 predicted proteins | sample Neamet179_FD_203133 | JGI IMG/M metagenome (GOLD analysis project Ga0308012, IMG submission 203133) | Marine microbial communities from water near the shore, Antarctic Ocean - #179 | ecosystem: Environmental > Aquatic > Marine > Unclassified | place: Southern Ocean | collected 2014-07-25 | reverse complement strand
AATCCCACCTTGGTTAAACTCCTTCGCAAACACAAAATCAATACTGAAGAAGTATGGGCTAAGATTTTAAAAGATGGTGGTTCTGTTCAAGGACTTAAACAGTTAAAAGGAATGATGACTGGACCATGCGATCAGATACCAGTTTATGACGTTTTTAAAACGTTTAAAGAAATTAATCAATTAGAATTAATAAATCAAGCAGGTATACGACAACAATATATAGATCAAAGCGTTAGTTTAAACTTAGCTTTTCCTAGTGTAGTCACACCTAAGTGGATTAATAAAGTTCATTTTGAAGCTTGGAAAAAAGGTATTAAAACCTTATACTATACTCGGACTGAGTCAGTGTTACGTGGAGACATAGCTGATTCCGCTATGGATGAAGATTGTCTTGCATGCGATGGATAACGAAAAAAGGGAGGTCTTACGATCTCCCTTTCTTCTTTGACAGGAACTTTTAGGTATGGTACGCCCAGTTTATATTGTTCCTTGTTATCTTCTATACACTTTATCTTCTATTTTATCTAAACGAATATTCTGTTCTTTAATATGCTCTTCAAGAAATGTAATCTTTTGATCTATAAGATCATGAGACTGCATAGGAGGCAGTTGTTTAGCTACCTCAATTTCCACTGCATTAATTGCAATTTGTTCTTTTAAGGTTGTATAGGTTAATACTAGAGATATAAGACCGCCTAAAGCCATTATAATTGTTTTTAAGTCGATTTGCAGGTCTGGTTTGTTATCTCCATCAATGTCGATGTCTACTTTTTTATTTAGCATTGTTATTATTTTCGTGGTTTTCCAGCCGCACCTCTGTCAGCTGCTTTATCGTAATCTATTCTTGAAATAGTTTTGTTTGAATGATTATTACTGTAAGTTGTACCTCCTACTTCTTTTGGAGGTGGAGTTCTATAATTTTTATTATTAGAAACCCCTCTGTTATCAGGATACCTAAACCTATAATTATTATAACCATAATATTGGTTATTATAGTAAGGATTATAATTACTATAAATAGGATAAACATTCATATACATATTTGGTCTAATCTTATCGATAGCAACAAGTATTGTATCTCCTTCCATCGTCACCGCAACTACATGACTAGCAACAGGTTGCTTAACATATGTTCCACAACTATAGATAAACAATAGCATTATTATTATTATTACAACAAAGGGTGTTAGTAGTTTTTTCATCTGAATAGTTTATTTATAACGTGTTTATTTGTTTTATAAGCATTATAAGTATTTTTAGCTAATTTTGGACTTACAACACCTCCTGTTAATTTACTTGCTTTTTTTGTTACTGCACCCATAAGATCTCCACTCACAAGATCTAAACCAGTTTGTGCCGCCATTAAAGGACCAGCCATAGCTGAAGCAGAGTTTAAAGCGCTGCTTCGATCTAGCTGATTAACAGCATCTGAATTCCCTGCGTCCGCAGCATCATTTGTTTTTCTTAGGCCAGTTAAGCTTTCAATACCATCTGATGGATTTATAAAGGTTTTAATAGCTTGAAATGGATTATTTACAACAGTTTTTAATTTTGTTAAAAGACCATCTTCTTTATCCCTAGTTATATCACCATTATTTGTTGGAGTTTTTGATCTTAAACTCTTTAAATAAGCTATATCTGGATTGATAGGATCATTAATAGCTTCATCCCCTTTCAATTCACTTTTTAATACAGCTTCCGCATTAGACTCTTGAACAATTTTATCACTATTTTCCATTTTAAATTTTTTTATGTGTCCAACCTCTTTTCTTTAAAGCTTTATGTTCTTTGTCAGTCTCAACAGTTAGAACTTTCCCTTTTTTACTGTACATTTTATGTATTTTAAAAGCCATAATATTATTTTTTTTTCTTTTTAATTTTTACACAATTGTTAACCATCACAGGTTTACCGTTTTTAGTTTTACCACTGGGAGATTTTTTTAAACCCATGGCTTTATAACCTTTCCAGCAACTAGGTGATTTTTTTTTCTTTTTCTTTTTCTTTGCAAATCCAATTAACTCGTTCATATTACCTTGTATTTAGTTGTGTTATGCTCTTTATAAGCTTTTAAACATTTGTTTCTATTGTCTTCTTCTGATACATAGCTTATATGAAGCCAATTAGGTTGTGTATCTGTGCCAAATTCCCATATCATTTGATCAAAAGATAAATTTTCTTTGATCCAGTTAAACATTTCAGCGTTTGACTTACACCCGTAAACATCATCAATATCCATAGCTTGACCTTTACAATGTTGACTAGAAGAAGCTCCACCAATCTCGCTGTTAAGAGCTGCACTACGAAAAAATGAATTAACTTTGATTGGTCCTTCAACCCATTTTCTTAATGGTTGAAACACTTTTAAAGCTAATAACTTCATAGCTTCTATTTGAGTAGGATTAGGTGTGTTATCTATTCTTTCTCTTTTAGCAGTGCTAGAATGTATCGCCTCGGCATATGTAATATTATTACTAATGTTTTCCATAATTTACCATTTAACTTTATCAGCCCAATAAGCAGCTGACATCTTACCTTTCTTAATATTTTTAGCGTGTCTAGCTTTAAAACTAGCTCTTCTAGCTTTAGACTTAGCATCTGTTTTCTTTCCTGCAGTGCTAACCCCTTGCTGTCCAAACCTTATGATTTTTTCTTTGCCTCCAGAACAAGCTTTAACTATATGTGATTTAGTTTTATGGCTTGGTGTTTTTCTAGGTGAATTACAGCTTAATGATTTTTTATCCATTATTCAATGTATTTTGCTTTTAATTGATTTAATTTATATATTGCTGTTATCTTATTATCTTCTTTTTCTTTACGTCTTATACTATCTCGCATAACACCAGGTAAAGCATTTAAAACTTGTGATCTTAATCTTTTGTGAGTTTTTAGTATTTCTTTATTATTTTCTCTAGTTTGTTTACTTTTTTCTTTACCTTCAATTTTTCTTTTTGCTTTTGCGTTAGTCTTTATAAGATCATGCTCTTCTATCTTAGCATTAACATCCCACGTTTTCCAACCTAAACCTAAAGCTAATCTTTGATAAGCACTATTTCTATCGTCTAAAGCTTCTGTAATAGAATTAACTTCATCAAAAACTCTATCTAAAGGTAGATTTAAGGTAGCAGAGGCAACGTTACCAATTACATTATATGAAGGACTCAACTGAAACTTACCATCTATTGTAACGCTATAACCTCTTTCAGCAATAACATCTTTTTCAAAATCTTCTAAATCTAAAGCCTTGTTTACTTTTCTTATTTTAGAACTAATAGGTGGAGATATGCTAGTTAAGGCTATTAATAGATCTGCGTTAGCTCTGGATTTAGCTAATATACCCATGTCTTGTCTATCAGTGTATTCTATAATAACATTCTTGATAGTAGATACAACTGCTCCAGCCAAACCAGAACCTCTTAAAATAGTATCTAGCATGTTATTTGCAACTCTAGTTATTTTAGCGCTTTCTTTACCACCTTGTTTCTTTAACCAAGCATCTCTTTCTTTGTCTGTTTTGAAATCAGGTTCTTCTTCATCGTCTTCAAACCCAGGTACTAAAGCAAACATAGCATTTTGTAATGTAGAGAATATTAAATTCTGAATAAATCCGTAGTATAATATTTTAGATATATTTGTTTTAGCATCACCTCTATTGTTTATAAGATCTTGACCAGCTTTTTTCATTAACCTAGTGTACTGCATCGGAGTATTTTGGAAAGATAATACTAACCTACCTAACACACCTGCTTGCTGAGAGGATATTAACATAGGGTCAGCCGATTGCTGTGTTTCATCTGATATAGCTGAGAAATCATCAAAAGCTTTTTTCTCTGCATCTTCAACTGTATAACCTTCTTTCTTATAAGTATTAATTCTATTTCTGTAAAACGAAGCACCACCAGTAGATATTGCTATACTATCTGCAATTTGTGTAGGGGTAAAACCTATTTTTAATAAATAAGATAATGCACCTTCCATACCGCCTCTTCTTGAAGCTTCAGCTATTTCTTTTTCTTGTATGTCACCTTCTAAGCCTTGTCTTCTAGCTTTTAGTTTAGGTGAATTAAATAAGTATACAACATCTTTCCAGTATTGAGGCGCGTTAGCAAATGCTAAACCAGCTTTTAAAGGATTGTTGTCTGACCAGTTAACAAAGTTACCAGCAGATAACATTTGTAGCAATGCAGATCTTCTGTTAAAGAACATGATAGCACCAACAGAGTTATTAACCCAGTTGTTCCAAGCTGTTACTATTCTACCTGATCCAGCGGCTTTATTGCTACCAGTCTTCATTCTATATAAAGAGTTTTCTAAAGCTTCTCTTACCCTAAAACCATACACAGCCTCTATTTTATTCATGTTTTTATCAGTGAATAATATATCAGCATTGTCTTTAAACTCTTTTAAGTACTCATCTCTATTAATTTCTTTAGACAATCTACTTAAGTCACCTATAATAGTAGTACCATCCCAGTATTCATTAGGTGGAACATAAGTATCTTTTTCTGTAATTAGTTTAACACCTTCAGCAAAAGCCATTAAATCTACGTCTGCTTCCACTAATTTTACTACTTGATTTTGATCTGTTTTAGATAGTCCAGGTATTATTGCCCCGTCCTTATTCCATAGATAAATTCTTATAGCTTCGTCGTTAGTATACTTAGTGTCACCAATTTTTTTCTTTAATTTTTTTCTAACTTTAGGACTAGTTTTTTCTAAAATTTTATAAGCATTTTTAATCTTATTTTTTGCTAATTCCATAGCGTTTATTCCACTCATGTAAGGCTTAATTAAAGCTTTGTCAAAAAACTCTTGATCTAATTCACCTTGCTTACCTTTGCCAGCAAATGTGTACATGGTTAAGCCTCTAAAGTCATCAGCTGAAGGAGGTATAAAAAATGCAAATCGTTTTTGATTTCTACCTTTTCGCCTTGCTAAAATATCTGAGTAAGTATATTCTGACTTAACACCCATGTTTCTTTCAATCATGTCGTTAAAGTCTTTATCTAGTTTTTCACTAAACTTAAGTCTTGCTTGTTGTACGTCAGACTTGACATCCAATACATCAAATACATTTCTAACAGCTTCAACGTTTTTAAAAGCATCATCAGCAAAATAAAAATCGTTATATCCATCAGCATATTTACCTATCATCCATTCGGCTTTAGCCTCAGCGGTGCCGTTTTCTAAACCAGTTATATTTTCTAAAGGTATATTTAAACCAATTTCTTCTAAAAACTTTTTAATGTTTATGTCTGCGGCTTGAGGTCTGGCTGTTAACACAAATATATCTTTGCTACCAAATTTACCTTGTCTTTTTAAAGCAACATCTGCTAGTGGACCTTTTCTACCTTCTTTAACCTCGTTAAACTCACTAAAATCAAACTTAGCACCTAAGTTAGTTAAATCTAAAGCTTTTACAGCAAATTCACCTGCCGTAAGAGAACCTGTTGTTCCATCAGGCATTGTATATAATACGTTACTATTAGACTGAGCAAGCGTGTCATCAAAATCAAACACACTAATACCTTTTCTTTTTTCATTATATTTAATACTATTTCTAGCGTCAGCCATAGCTTTGTCAGCTTTGTTATTTTTAGCTATAACTACAGTTGCATTAGGTTTAAAAGTTTTATTAACTTCAAGCTGTACTTTTACCATAGCTTCTGCCTTACTAATATTACCTAGTAAGTACTCGTAAATAGCTTTGTTTTGTACGGCAATAATTGTAGGATCAAATTTAAATTGTGACGGAACAACCACATTATATTTTTGAGCATCTGTAATACCAAACCTTGATTGAACGTTAGGATTTATTAAACCATAATCAGATTTATAATTGTATTCATTATATTTTCTTATATCAACACTTATAACATCCTCCCATTTTCTTTTACCTTCCAATGCTTCTTTAACTTGCTTTTTCATTAAAGGGTGCATCTCAAATTGAGAACGCCAAGGTGTTATTATTTCATTGGTAAATCTATTTATATTTCTTGATGCTTGATCTAATACAGACTGCGCCATGCCATTAGCCTCTCCCTTTAAATTTTGTTTAGTAATAGATTCTTGAAAATAAGTATCATTAGCCCATTCAATAAAGCCATCAAAATCTGTTTTAGTTGATTTTATTGCGGCTATAAAAGTATCTACAAAAGGCTTATATTGCAGCATGTGTTCTTCATAGCCATATTCAACCCCACCTTCTAATATTGCTAAATTTCTAAATGGGTGAGAATTAGAATTAACCGCATAAGTTACGTATTGTATAAGAGGAAGCAACTTATTATTTGAATCATACAACTCTTTAAACTTAGACAATATTAATTTTTTTCCTTTTTTAAGAGTTTTTAAATTCTTTTTATTAGAGTTTTTATATTTAGTATAATCTTGAGGAGCCATCGCCATTCTCATAGCGTTATTGTTTTCAACATCCTTATCGGAAGGTTTTGCATCAACAGCAACCTCGTTTAATGTTTTTTGAGCTATTTTAAGAACGTCTTCTAGTACACCTAGTTTTCCTTCAGCTATTAAACTTTCGGTAGCAGCTACTATTTCTGGATTACTTTTACCATATTTAAACCTAAGCTTTTTAAGTGATGATATAAAACTTCTACCAGTATTAAAAGCACCTTTACTTGACTCTTCTATCCCTGAGATAGGATTATAAATTACACCCCTGAATCCAGCGTCAGCATTAACATTAGCGTTAAAAAAAGTTAAAAACACCGGGCCAAATAATTTTGCAGCTTCTTTATTTCTAGCAAAATCATATACTGCATCTATAGTTTGTTTACCTTGTTTTAACTTTTCGCTATATTGTATTCTACTTCTACCAGCTTTTAAATCTGCTTCTATTTGCAATGCAGACTTAGCGGTTTTTATTGTACCATCTTTAATACCTTTTTTCACCTTTGTATCAACAGCTGTGTTTGCTACTATAGCTCCTTTAAGGTTCGCAAGACCTATAAGTAGTCTACCAAAGTCTGTTCTTGCTTTGCCTTTAGGCGGTACGTTAAGTTTACCTGATTTTGTAATACCTATTTTTCTTTGTGCCCTAACAACAGCGGCATTAGTAATACTTCCAGCTTTATAATTAAACTCTGGTTTTAATCTTACAACATTTACTTGACTTGTTTTACCTTTAGATCTTCCTGAAGGATTTGTTATAGCATCTTTTTTAGTTTTTTTATTTAAAGACTTAGGATCTGTATAAGGTTCATAGAAAAAATCTAATACAGCTGGTGCAGTTCCTAATGATCTACCCTGTACAAGTTCACTTGTTTTTGTTTCTTGACCTGTTTTAGAGGTAACAGCTGTTGGTGTGCTTATGTTATATTCAGGAAACAAAGAAATCATTTCTTTTGCATCTTGAATACTAGTATAATCGCTTTGTATTCTTTCTGCTTCTGAAATTAATTTACTTCCTTTTTCTCTTTTGTTTTGTCCGTAAGTTAAGTCAGCACCTTTTTTAAATTTTTTAGCTAAATTTATAGCATCCTTAGGGTTTAAACCATAAAGTGCACCTGCAACTTCGCTACCATATTCTTCATTTATTTTTGCAAAATCTAATTCACCAGATCTACTATCTAAAAGATTAGCAAATTCTATTCGGTCAATATCACCTATAGCTTCGTCTACTTCTGTTAGTTTATTTTTAACACCACGCAGTTCATTTGTTTTTATTAATGATTTACCTTTGCCCTCTAGTTTTTCCCTAGCTTCTCTTTTGATATTAGCATCAGCGTCTTCATCGCCTATCAATTGCATCTTACCAATTTTTTGAGTTGGTATTTCACCAAGCTCTTTTCTATAAAATGCAGCTGTTCTTTTTTGCGGATCTAAAGTTTGATAAACATAGTTAGTAAAAGTTTGTGATTCGCCTTTTTCGTTTACTGGTTTGTAGTTTTTTATAATACTTGGAAGTTGTATGTAAGCCTCTCCAAGAACTGTTTTTCTGTTTATTTCATTTCCTAACTCCTGGTCAAACTTCATTGCTTTTACCGCAACATTATCGTATTGCCTTCTAAATTCTGGATCATTTTTTAATTGATCATAAGTTTTACCTATTACTAATTTGTTTATATTTTTTACAGATCCTTTTAAGTTACTACCTTCAAAACTTTCGACAGATTTTTGAGTAGCGTTAGATATTTTACCTTTTCTAAAAGCAGAATTACTAGCCGCTAAATAATCTAAAGCTTTTTCAGGAGTATTTAAATTAGCTGGATTTGCTCTACCAAATATTTTTGTAATAAAACTATCATCTTTTTCTAGTTGTACTTCTTTTTCATAATAATAAAGTTGTTCTTGTAAAATATTACTATATTCATCCTCCCATTTAGCTTTGTTTTCTTCTGTTTTATTTCCTAATAATCCAACAGTTTGTTGATGTATACTTACTAATGCTTGATTGCTACTTGTTGAAGCAGCTAGAAATAGATTATCAAAATATTTCTTTTTTGATTCAGGAGATTTCATGTCAGCATCTTTAGTAATATGCGTAAGCTCATGTAGTATAACAGTTCCTGCTTGTATTTCTCCGTTGTCTAAATTTTCATTAGCTAAATCAGGGCTTTGAGTAAATATAGTTTTTCCAAAAACTAAACCAAAAGCTTTATTATTTTTTATTTTATCAATAGCAGTAACGATTTCCTCAGGTGTTAAACCTGCTTTTTCTAGTTCTTTACCAATTTGCTCATCATTTTCGTAACCTACAACATTAACTGATTTTAAATCTTTACCAAATATTGTACTAGCTTGTATGTTTACGTTTAAACTAGTACTATAAGCTCTACCTTGATTCAAAGCCATGTTTGCTCCTAGGTTTTCGTAAGTTGTATCTTTAGTTTTATTGCTTGCAAAACCAGGACCAGCGTACATAGACTCCACTTGTTTAACAACAAAAGGATTTGACTTGGCATTTTTAATATTTTGCAAACGAGTATCTTCTCTTACATTGTTAATTATTTTAACAAGTTTATTTTTTGTAGAAGCTGCATCATATTCAGTATCACCTTTTAATTGATTGTCATAAAAAGTGTAAATACTTCCTAAAGCTTTTTTAGCAACATCATAATTAGAAGCCTTAGACGCTTTTTCTTTTATATTGTTTATTTGAGTATCTAAACTACTTAAGGTTGTTTCTATATCTTTTTTTTGTTGTTCGCTTGAATTATCTTTTAAAGCTTCTATAGCTGAATCTTGTTGAGCATTAGTACCTGGTTGTATACCTAAACTCCTCAAATAATCTTGTTTTATTAATTGAGTACCTATTAAGTTTTTTAAATCAGATGATCCGTCTGTGTTTTCATTACTAATGTTTAAAAGATCTATAGAGTTTTCATCAATAGTCAAGCCCATAGCTTTTAACTCTTCTTGATATTGAAATAAAAGTAATTTTTTTACTTCTTGATCTGATTTAGAATCTGAAAGAGATTGTATAGAACTAGATAAATCATTTAAAAAAAAATTACTTCCATTTAAAATCTTTTCATACTTTTTTGTAATACCATAGGAATTCATTCCACCGTATGTTATACCTGTTGACTGAGACATACCAGCTGTAACTACAGTTGCCCAAAAAGTTTCATTAGCACCTTTTAAAAATGTTTCTCTGTCTGCACCTCTACCTAGTATAGCCGTATCAGTTATAAAGTTTTGACCAGCAAAAATACCTAATTCCTCTACAGTCTCCAGACCAGTTCTACCTACTAAAGGTCTACCTATTAAATTTATTCCTTTGGTAAAACCGCTTTTGTTTAATTGTTTGGCAATTTCACCTACGTTTACGCTATTAAAGTTTTTTACTAAAGCTATAGAGTTAGCAGCTGTACCTAAATATCTAGTAAGTGTACCTTCTATTATTGCGTTGGAAAGAGATGCATTCATTATTTGGTCAGGAGTTAACTTGTCCATAGCCAGAGTAGTGTTTATATCTCTCATGGCCATAGTATAATTATACTCACTAATTTCACCTCTTTTATAAGCAGCCTTGTATATTTTCTCTTGCCTCTCCGCTTCTTCGTATGTGTCAACTTCTATGTTTAAATCTCTGAAAGTTTGCGTTCCTGACACAGCACCAAAACCTATACCTATTGTATTGGCTACCGTTGCTGTTGTTAATCCTAAAGCAGATCCAGCTCCCGCCGTAGCTACTGCTAATGTAATGTTTGCCGACTGTTGCCCTAAAGTTCTAAGAATATACTCAGCACTAAATTCAGGCTCAGTCATTGTTTTATAATAATCGTTCTTATCGTTTAATTGCTTTTGTTTACCTATAGCCCATTCAGAATTAAATAATGTGGGAACTGTCAATGCAAGACTAGAGAAAGCATCGTTAATATCTTTAACTAATAAATTACCTAATCCAAATTCTTTATTAGCAGTGGCAATTATATCATCATTTTTTTCTGCATCTTGTAATTGATCATAGAATGCGTTGCGATTGTTTATTATTTTATCAGCAGAATTTTTTCTATCAAACTCTAAGTTGTGATATGTACTTTGTATGCCAGCAAGTTTTCCACTTATATTTTTTATAGTTTCATTTTCAGAAGCTGAAACTTTTCTGTCAATTTTTATTCTTAACAATGGTCCACTAGGCGTGTTAGCTGTATAGATATAAGCATCTTCAGGTAATTGCTCACCTAAAGATATTACTTCTTTTGTTAGTGAATCCATTTTAGCAGGATAAAAATCTTCATAAGCTTTTATAGCTTCTTTTTCTTTTTTCTGATAAGATCTTTTAATTATAAATTTATTAGTATCAGAAATATCACCACCTATTTTTATTTGATCTTTAATACTACCATCTAAATCTAAGTTATCTACATTAATTTTTTTAACAAACTCTCCTTTAATTATATTTCCTTCTTCATCTTTTTCAGCTCCAGCTATATTTTCATTAAAATAATTAGCTAAGTCCAGTAATTCACCTTTATCAAATTGAGTTAACATGTCTTCTAGCATAGTGGGTATACCTTTGTTAACTTCTTTAAAAGCAGTGTTTTTTATCCCTGCATCTACAACGGTTTTCATTTCATCAATAAATCCAGCGTTTATTAATTTTTCTTTTAAATCGTCTGGTAAACCATCTAAAGCTGTAAGCTCTTGTATTATTTGATATGGTGATGCGCCTTGTCTACGGGCCATACCAGGTGCGGTAGCAAGCTGCATTTCACCTTTCTGACTTTGAGTGTTAGCTATATATTTTTCTACAGTTTGTTTTTCTTCGTCTGTAAAATTTAACCTATCAAGAACCTTTAAAACATCTGTTCCAAAATCATCTTTATAATATTTAATTTTAGTAGCAGGTTTTACCTCTACAATATCCTGCTGTTGCTCAATATAAGCTCTTCTCATTCCAGTTACAGTTTCTAAAGCTTTAACAGAAGTTGTATTCATGCTGTTGAATTCTTCTTGAGTTATATTATCTCTTAAAAAATCATCAACTTTATCTATAGGTAAAGAACTAATTATTTCACCATCTTTTACTATGTTATACATAGTAGTGTCTGGTGTAGAAACACCTTGTAATCCAGTAGAGGTTTTGCCAGGTACTATTGTTTTTTCAATCTGATAAGGAGTATTGTCTTTTAAATAAGTATTAACAGAGCTAACATCACCAGTGTCTTTAATATTATCAGCTAATTTATTCATGACTAAACCTACAACCACATCATCTTCAATATCTTTAGCAGCTTGCTCTAAATATTTTATAGTTTCTATAGCTTCTTTTTTATTATCACTAAACAAAGGGTTTAAATCTATTTCTTTAAAACCCTCTGCTGTTTGTATTTTAAGTAAATTACCTGCTGTGCCATCCTCAACATTATAAAATGGAAATTTTTCTCTTATATATTCTTTTACAGTATCCTCGCCTTGATTTAAAATTGTTTTAGGCTTATTAAAATCCATATTTTTAGGGTCTAAATAATACCCCTCAATTTTATCATTTAATTCTCTTTCTTTAATAGTAAATTCGTTTCGTTTGTTTATATAGTTTTGACTTCCATCAGGCATCCTGTGGTTAGGGTCTGTTTGTAAATTAGGATCATACTTACCTTCTTTATTTAGAAGTTGACTTTTACGATATTTTTCCCAATCCGATCTGGTATTTTCCAATCGTGATTCCCAAGATGCTTCGGTATCTTTGGATGTTACAGTCGCACCCTGATCCGCAACATCCTTTTTCTTTACTGTTACACCATTAATAGCTTTAAAATCTTCTAAACTATAGCCCGACTTTTCCACTAAACCCTGTAAGTCTTCTAGAGTTATTTCTACTCCATTGAGTATATATACTTCCATATTTTATTTTTGATTTTTAAACTGAAATGTTAAATTTGTAAAATCTTCATTTGGACTTAAGTTGCTAGCCCCATCTGCTTTTTGACCTTTATCTATACCTTGTGTTGCTATCCTGTAAACACCAGCTGAATTATTACCTTTTCCATCTCCACTTGCTGGGAAAAACATTACTTGAGAATTACCTGCTCCAGGCATTTGCACTGGAGTTTGGAACAATGCTGCTAAATTGTCTCCACCAGCTTTAAGATTTTTGTATAAATTTTGATTAAAACTTAATCCTTTTTCGTCAAGAATTTTTGTTTCTTTTACTTCATTTTTACTATAAACAGTTTCACCCATTGCATAGGGTTGACCAACTGAATTCATAATATTATTATCATTTAAATATTTAAGAAGCTTTGGATCTTTCAATTCTGTTTGTGAATAAACTCTATCACCTCTGTTATCAGTTTTATTAAATAAATCTTTAAACATAGTTTCTTGAATCGTTCTTTTTGTAAAAGCTTTTACTTTATCTTTATCACCTGATTGTAAAAAATTTCTTAAAGAACCATGCTCCTTTTTCATATCAGGAAAATCATCTAAACTAACAACTCCATAGGCAGCAAAACTAGCTATTTTAGCATCTGTTTTTCTTGAACTTAATAATATACCGTCAGTTGCAGCATTTACTTGTACTGCTAAAGCTGGACTATTATACATTTTATTAATGCCAATAATTTTTGAAGTAGTTGTTTTTGTATATCCTGGTGCAGCACCTTTAGTAGAGTTTGAAGTAAATGAAGCAGGCTCACCTTTAGGAGCATCTACGTCCGCACCGTCCTCTGTAAGTTCACCTCCACCTACAGTGGCATACATGGATGGCTTTAAAATCATGTTTTTATCTAAATAACCTAAATCTTGAAAAGTTTGACCAGAATCTATTGCTACTTCGTTTTCTATAACAAAATCAGCTCCTCCTGGTCTAGAATAAGAACTTGTATCTATTTGTTTTTCAAATTCATAATAATACATACCATCTTCACCTACGTTTTTCTTTATTATACCTTCTTCTACGCCTTTTTCATAAACACTTATTGCTGTTCCACCACTTTTACTATTTAATGTTGTTAAGGTTTCTGAATTAACAGGTATTCTAACAAGAGTATTAACGATTTCTTTATTGTCACCACTTAATGATCTAGTCATTGTTGCACCTTCTCCAAAATTAGCCACAGCACTTTCCCCTCCATTAGCACTTAAAATAATTTGATTCAATTGTTGCTCACTATTAGTTGGATCACCTATTATTCTTGTGCCAGCTTCAGCTCTACCCATGACATCAGTTAAAAGTCTACCCATATTTTTTTGACTTTCATCCAGCCAAGTGTCAAAACCATTAGCACTTGCTAGCTTTGCTGCTTTTGCCTCACCGGTTAATCCACCAAAACGAAAATCTATTTGATCTTGAGTAGCTTGAGCACCTCTTTTGAGAACCTCTTCCTTCCATTCATCATACAAAACATTATTATTACCAAACTTTTCTTTTCCTGCTGCAAGAGCTGTATTAGTAATTTTACTATTGGTTACCATTATGCTATCTTCCATTTGACCCTGTAAAGCTTCTGTTTTTTTAGCTTGTACATTAGCCAACTGTAATTGCTTACCAAATTGAGCAAGCATTCCTCCTACGGTTCGTCCTGTTTCGGCTCCAACGTTTGTTTGTAACTGTGCAGGTGTTGTAAAATCTGCTCCTGGTATTGAGTATCCCATATTTATATTTTTTATTATCCTATTGGATTTACTACTTTAAAAATGTCTGATAATTCAGAATTCGAATAAGTTGGTGTTGGAGTGTTTACGGCACCACTGCCTGCTACTTTCCCGGCGATAATCCAGCTGTAAGTGCAGTTGAAGCTATTCCACTTGCAACTTGACCTACACCTGTAAATATACCGGCTGTAGCATTGTCTCTACGTGATCTTGCTGCAGCTTCTCTTTGAGCACCTCCAGTTTCTTTAGCTATATTATAACTAATATCTGAATTGTCTCTATCTTCTTGAGCATTAAATTCAAATAATTTACCTTGAGCATCAGCGGCTTGTTCTCTTTGTCCTTCTGATATAGCTATTCCTTGTAACCTTCTTTGCTCACCTACTTTAGCCTCCATTAATGAGGATTCACCTTGAGCTCTTCTTACTTCGTTCTGTGCTTCTTGTTGTTCTATACTAGATGAAACCCCTTTTTTACTTTGTAATGCGGCTTGAGCTAAAGCAGTTGCACCACCAGCACTTGCACCAGTTGATCTCAACATGTCCAAAGTATTAGCTAAAGATATATCTGCTTCTTCCGCTTGTATTTCAGCGGCTTGTGTAGCAACACCTAAGCTTTCAAAAGGATTACTCATCATCCCGGTTAAATCACTAGCCATATCTGAAAGCGATGAAGTACCTGCATAAGGGTTTATTATATCTTGTCTACCGTCTTGAAGTGATTTAACTTTAGCCGCTGCAACTTCTTTTGCATTTCTTGCATTAACCATTGCTTTATGCTCTTGTCCAGATTGTATTGCACCACCTACAACTGTAGCTGCTACACCTACTCCAGCTGATACTGCTCCAATTGTTAACGCGGTTGCTGATATTACTGCCATATGCTTTAATTTTAAATTATAATTTTTATCATTTCATGAGAAGGAGTTTTGTCTATAGTCCAACCCATTTGTTCGTGTATTTTTAATAAGCTATTGCTTCTACTTATTGACATCATGTATTTACTACCAGCCTTTTTAGTCATAGATTCTGCTGTTAGTATTAGTTTTTTAATTGCCTCTTGTCTTATATCTTTATCACTTTTAGGATTTGATATAATCCAGTCTAGCCATACTAGTTTTGAGTTACTCCAATATAAAAATCCGGCTACTATATTTTCACCTTCATGTTCTACCATTATACCTCCTGTTCCGTTGTCGGGCAGCATGTCTTTTGCCATTACAGGCCAGCTCCACGCTATCCACCAGTCTGATAAGATCTTGTAATCAGACTCCATTAATGTTCTTGTATTCATTTGATTTGATTTAATATGATGACTCTACGTAGTCAGATGAAACAGCAAACAACTCCATAGGTTTAATCCTAGATGTTGTGTCTGATTCTATTGTGACAGTTGCAAAATAACCTTTAACACCAGTCATTGATGCACCAAAGATAATTTCACCTGCCGTTGCAGAACTTGAGTTAATTAAGTTAGCAAAATATTTGCCTTCTTTTTTAACAAAGCCTGCATAAAATATTGGTTGTGTTGTTGCCGCTGCACCTGTCTTAGGTGGTGTAGCAGAATCATAAGCACCGTCATTATAGCTTAACACTGGTTTACATGAATCAACTAGTTCAAAAGATCTTGCAGCTTCAAATTTACTTATCTCCCATCCATTTCCACCTTCGTAGTTAACTGTTTTAAATACTTTAGATGCACTTACCGCGGGATTAAATACAAACTTTATAGACGAGTCATAGGCTGTAGAATAAAATGTATTTCTATTTTGAGAAATATCGTAGTGTTGATAAAATCCACCGTTTGTATAACCTGTAATTTCACCTGCTGCATTAGTAACAGGAAGAGTTTTAAAACTGTAGTAATTGTTTTGTAAACTAAGAGTTTGATCTGGTGTGTAAGAGAAAAAACTAGTCCAACCCAAAACTCTTTCATCAAAAGTTATTGTAGCTGTTAACGGACTTGGATTAATATCTCCATTGTCAGCGACAGGACTTTGTTGTAAAGATAATACATATTGTTTGTTGTATATGTCATAAGCTCCTATTGCTTTTCCTTTACCAAACGTAGGTGTGTTTAAGGTACCAAATTGATCTCTAAAGTAATCAATCATACCATATTGAGAGATTTCTGTTATACCATCTCTAGACAGTCTTAAAACAGCATTTCTATTTTTATCTGTAAAGTATTTTCTGTACCCATATACGGCAAAGCTTTCAGGATTATTACTCATTCCATATTCACCTGCATAAGGTATTATATCACCTATAACCATATTAGATGCGGTTAAACTCCCACCACCTTCAGCATTGTATATAACATCTTTATCTATTGGAGCTCTACTAACTTTGTCTTGTTGAAATATAAGTAACGCCGTATCTTCAGCATATAGTTTTTGTATAGATCCATTGATAGGATCTGTTGATTTAGTTATATCTGTACCTACAGAGAATTCATTAGTATTGTTTATACCAGTTCTTGAATTAAAAATTCCAGAATAAATCATAGAATTAAATCTTATAGAAGAATTAGGTTCATCTTCTACTAAATAAGCTTTTACTCCGTAGTCTATGTTTGTATTGTTGTATCCACCTCTTATTCTAGATTCTTCTATAGCCCAACTATCCGTAGCTTCAGTGTCGCTTGCTGTAAAAACAGGGTAATGACCTGCTACACCTAACGGAACACCAAATGATCCATTCCATTTAGGCGCTGCAATACCAACTGCTTTGTTGTAAGTCTTTTTCAAAAGAAAAGAATTAAAGTATTTTACCTCTATAATAGCTCCCATATTATTATCACTTATTTATTTATTTTATTACTATGGATATGTAACTAAAGCGGACACTGAAGTTCTTTTTGCAGATGAACTAAAGTCTGCAGTGTATGATCCATTTTTAGTATACTCCCAGTTAACATTAGGTCTAAAGAAATTATAATTTCCTGCAGTAATAGTAGCTTTTGTAGTTAAAGCCAAGTCTGTATAAAATTGAGTTACATATTTAGTTATATGTTCTTTAGCATAATATGTAGTTCCACCTACATTGTATTGATATTGCTGCGGCGTACTTACACCACCAGCATAACTGTAATCACCAGTTGTAAAACCTTGAGATGCAGACATGTTTTTTGTAAGCGTACAATCTGCGTAGTTACAAACCTGCCCGTTTAAAGCACCCATTGTTATTCTATATTCACCTGGTATATCAAAAGCAAATACTCTCTTAACACCAGATGTTCCACCTGTTGTGCCGGATAAAGTCATTTCATTATTGTTTCCACCTATACCAGTAAGTCCTCCTTCTCCTGTTGGCACACCCGAAACCGCACCATTGTATTGTGCTTTAGTATTAGAAATATTATTACTTGTTTGAAGTAAACTATTATCAACCGTCTGAGCAATAATCCAGTTAGCTGAAGAATTTACTCTATACTCTACCACCGCTGAAACAGGATTAAAGGTTTGTGATGTAGTTGATGGTGTTGTTGCTGGTGCGTTAGCAAAAAACTGCACATAGAAAGCTCCCTCACCTGCGCCTAAACCAGCAGATATTTTTTCTCTTAAAAATACATAATTTCCATTACCAGGAGAACCGGGACCTGGCACACTGCAATAGTCTGTTGAATTAGACGTGGCAGGGCTTACTAAAGGATTTATACTTGGTGTTATCCAAGCAAAAGACTGAGAAATAGCACTTGTTATTTGATCTAAGTTAGTGTAATTATTTGCAAAATAATACCTAGTTCCATCACCATCAAATAATGGTGCTATAAAAGGTATTTTAAATCTACTAGGAACTTCTGGTTGACCTATTGTTATGTTTAAAGTACAGTCGGTTGTTTTACCACCTGCGTCAGTTACTCTAGCCACAACAATATAAGCCGCTGCTCCAGTGGATGCAGTTATAACGCCTTGATTATTTGTAGTAGTCATTGTAAAAATGCTTACAGCGCTACCGTTTTGTGATTGAGACGTAATTGTCCAGGTTAAATCATCTGTATCTCTAGATGTGTCTGCGGATCCGTTTTTACCAACCAATGTTGCTATTGTAGGCAAATCATCAGTGGTTACTTGTATAGATCTAGGGCACGTTCCAGTTATAGTTGGTGGTTCGTTTCCTAATAAACCAGACATTACCGGTGGTATTGTAAAAGCATTATCAAAGTAAGCTGGTGGAGTTGATGCAGTGTTCCATAGTCTATAAGTAAAACTAAAAGAAAAATTTCCTGTAGTTGCAGCATTAAGACCATAATAAAAAGTACCAACAGTTTTTAAAGTATATCCAAATTTTGAGCCAGCAGTTCCATCACCTGTCTCTATTAAAACAAAGCTTGCGGTTACATCTGTACCAGCTCCATTTGTTACAGACCATTCGTTGTCAGCATAAGCAGTCTTTATTCTTGCATTACTTAGCCTAGCTCCTATAACATCTATACCAAAAAAAGGTCCGGCAACTGCTGTATCTGTAACCATACCTTCATTTAAAGCAAGTGTAAACCCTGAGGTTGCTTGAGCTCCTCCTGTATCAGTTGCCACCGCTGTATTTAATTCACTAACTAATCCAGCTGTAGAAGTTTCCCAGTAAATATCTAATCTAGATACATCGGGTTCTGTTTCAACAACCGCTAAGTTTTCTAATACAGGGTAAGAACCTGACGCTATAGTGTTAACCATACCAAGAGCTTGGCTAGTTATTACTTGACCAATCAAAGGATTTGATTTAGCATTATAAAAACCAAATATAGGTACAGCAGGAACAATTGGAATTGCAACATCAAACAACTGTCTTACTACAGATATTGTACTTACTGTGTCGGATAATCTACCTGGAAAAACTTGTTCATTTCCAGTTACCGATGTAGCTACAGTATCGTTTTGAACTCTACCAAACAATTGAACTGAACTTCTAAACTGTTGTTGCTGAGGACCTACCTCTGTAAGATCTCTAGGAACTTTATTTATATTATCATTTATTAAAACTATATTAGATAATTGACCTCCGGTCTCAGTACCGTCAGGATTACCTTTCATAATACCCGGTAAGTACACGTTGTAATATTCTTGCTCTTGTTGCTTAACTACTATTTTATAGGAAAACCAACCTAAAGGATTGTAAGCAGCGTTTGCTGTATCTCCATTATAAAGCCCTGGTGTACCTAAACTTCTATTAGCTACAGCAGGTGAGTTACTGTTTATTGTTTCATTAAACAATACTTTTAAAGAATCGCCTGGCCAAGTTGGAGCAGTTGAATCTCCACAACCCGCCACTGTAGGATCACACCTGTAAGGACTATAAACAGTGTCAGCACCAAATTGATTTAAAGCTAAAGGCGCTGTACTATTAGATAAGATAGTGGATGATTGTCTACCAAATTTATCTGATAAAACAATACCAACTTGATAATTACGATTTTGTTTTACAGTATGGTTAGGATATTCAGTTCTAGTTTGACTACCGGTGGCTACATTATCTGCTGACTTATCTGAAACACCTACTTGATAATCTAAAGCCGCAGGTGGCGTATGCTTGTCTTGAAAGTTTCCATAAACTATTCTATTGCTAACAAGCTCTTGAGCTTTAGCTCTAACAGGAACTCTATCGTATACTCTAATTAAATCAGCTGTAGGTAAAGTTTTATAAGGTTTTGTAGATTCGTAAGAATAAATAAATACATTATCAGCAGGGCTGTCGCTCCAAGGGGCTTGGTTTTCTACCTTAACAGTATCTACAACTCTTATAGCTTGCCCATCAGATTCTTTATATAGAATATCAATTTCAAGAATTTTAAATGCAGATGTATTTATTGTTTGTAAAGCTAGTCTTGTAGAGGGAAGAGGTATTAACAAGTCTATTTTAGTTACTTTGTTTTCCATAAATTCTACAATAGTACTTTCATAAGCAAGCTTTTCATCGTCGCCTTGAAAATAACCATCTTGTTTAGGAATAAACATTGGCTGTGTAAATGGTGCAAATATAGAATATTCACCATCATCAAATCTAAATCTATAACTAAATCTTATAAATTTATCTTCTAAAAACTGTGGATCACCACCATAATCAGCTTGTTCGTAAGGATTATCTGTAGTTCCATCTGGTAGTTTAGCAGAGCTAACATCATACATTGTAGTTTCTAAACCTCTTAGTGTTAAAATAGTATCATTAGCAATAGTATTAGCTTTGTTAGTGTTAAAACTAGTTGCACTATTTATTTTATTTACTATAGTTCCACTTTTTACATCTGTTCCTGACACACCTAACCCTAAAGCAATTGTTCCAGTGATACCATCAATTACAATAGTTTTTGAATTATCAACAGCACCGTTAACATTGGCCGTTGCAACGTCTGCTGCTGCTAAAGAACTAACATTTAAAACTTGTATTGGTTCGTATGGGTTGTATTTAGATACAGATATAGAATCTTCTACTGTATAATAAGTTGGTACAGCATAAGTGTTTGAAGGGTTTGAAGATGGATTAGCTAAGTTAACATTTATTTTTCTTGGTTGATTTCTATCATCTGTCCAAAACAAAAGACCTTCTATCACGTTAACACCTATTATAGGATTTGTTTGAGAGAAATTTAAAAAAGCACCTTCCACTAATACCTTGTAGTTATCACTACCGTTTGTGCTGTAAGCAAGTATATAGTTTTTAGCCGCGGAATTATATATTATTCTACTACTAGCTTGGGTGTCAAAATTGTCAGTCCAAAAGCTATATATAGTTGTATTGTTTTCGTCTACAAATTGACCAATGCATTTTATATTAGGTGCTCCTACAAGTGTAGAAAAACTTGACTGTGCAGAAGAAAATAATATTTCTTTATTACCTAATACGTTCTCTAATGCTCCTACATCTGAACCTTCTGATCTACTTATCTGAATATTCTGTGCATCGCGATACTCTCCAGATGGTATCAACCTGTCATCCAGGTCTTTATTCATCTTGGACTTTATAAAAGCATTTTTAACTTCAGCCATTTAATTTAATGTTTTATCCATTTAGATTTACCTCTCATAACTTGAACTATCTCATCAAGCTTAATGTTGGATAATCTTATTTTAGCATTTCTTAATTTAGAGCTTTTTTCTCTACGTAATCTTTGTACCACATATTCAGGCTGGTTTATTCTAGAACCAATAACAGCATGTATTATATAAGCATACATAGCTTCTTCAGCTAGCTTAGGAACTTTAGTATCTAAGTCTGAGGCTAAACCATCAGAGACATATTCAAAAACTATAAGCTTACTAACTAATGCAGATGAAAAAGAAATTTTACCTTCTCTTTCGTTTAAATTAAAATAGCCATTAGCTTGTGCAAATTGAGGATCCATACCATACTGTCTACCTAAAGTAGCACCATTACCCATTAAATCCCAGTTGTAAGCCCACATGTCATTAGTAAAATCATTTGAATTAAAAAATCCATTGATGAAATTAGTGTTAGCCGTATGCCATCTTGCTTGAGTAATTGACTCTGTTTCTATGTCATTCCCAAAACTATCTTGAGTTGGTATACCTGCCGAGTCCTGAGCTTGCGTATAGAAAGGACTTGTGGTTAAGTTGTTTGTAGGATATATAGGGTGTAAAACACCCAGTCTATCAACCCAAGAACATTTAACGTAGTTAACATAATCCTGAGGTAAAACTAAAGTTAAACTTGCGGGTATAGTTAATTCAGCAGATTTAATACTTTTTAAAGTATCATAGCTAAATTCTTGTAAAGCTCTTTTAGCGTGAAATATTATATCAGTTCTTTTTACGCTAGGTATTAATTTGCCAGCACCTACATATGCAACTAAAAAATTATTAACTACATCGTTAAGTTTAGTGTATTGATAGCTACCATAGTTGTCTTCAACCGTTTGGCCATATGCTTTTTCAGCTTCTGTAGATGCATACTTACCACCAGTTAGTATAGTTAATTGTACTATTATATATTGATTTGCACCTGGTGCAGCGGTAAGCGTTACTGTTTTACCATTTGTAATTGTAAAAGCTGTAATCCATTCTGTAAACGTACCTGGTATTCCCGTGGGACTTGTATATATTTTAAAATTATTTAACGCATAACTAGGATCAGCCGGTAACCAACTAGTTGCACTACCTAGATAAAGGTCTGTATCAAAGCTTGTAATAAAAGATTGCCCCGTAGCGTTTGCTGCATTTCCTCTAAAACCTTGAGAACCTTGAAAATATTGTTCTGCAGTTTCGGTTATTAATCCGTCATTTGTTGGTTGTATAGCCATTTTTTATTAACTTTTTTGATTTACCTCTGTAGCTTGTTGTTGCGAAGCGGCTACTTGTATTAATTGAGGATCTTTAATTATAACACCAGAGTATAATAAAATTTTAATTATTAAAGATGTTTGTTCAGACTCTGATAATTCAAAGTTTTGAGATGTGGCAGGGTCATAAATATATTGACCCACCGAACCTATAGAGTATCCCCATACAATATTTCTAGGTTTTCTTAGAAAATCTACTGTTATATCTCCAGCACCTATAATTGTACTAGGACTGATGTAAAGTTTGTTGTTTTCGTAAAGATAATTAGGAAAGCTTTTTGTAGCTTTAGTTAGTGGAGATCTTTGTATTTGATAATAATCACTTCTTTGTAATCTTTGTATTTCTGTTGGAGTACTTGAAGAATTATAAGTGACTGTTCCTAGTCTATAAAAAGAAACTGTTGTTGAAGGGAAAGGAGGGTTAACAGGTTCAACACCTGTGTATATGATTGTATTACCATAGCTATCTATAACTGGTAAATTCCAAAAGGGATTTGTTGGAGTAGTATTGCTATCGTATACAGCATTACCAAAAGTTTTAAATATAGCTATTCGTTCATCTATATTTTCTATTCTATCTGAGTAATCTACATCAGCTTGTGGCACACGCAATTGTTGGTTAAGATCTTCAAAGTATTGTTCAAAAATATCTAATTGTGACTGGGTGCTTATTTTATTAAACTCGTCAGGAGTAATGTACCCTCTTTGCTCTTTGTTTAGTATTGTTAATACAGTACTGTAAACCTGATTTACGTTTATTGCCATGTTAATTTTATTATTTTAATAATCAGGCAACCACCTAAGTGATCACCTGTTATTATAATTACCTGTTATTTAAGTTTTTTCTCGATAGACTTGTATATTTCTACACCTTCGTCTGTTTTCAAGAAAGCAGCAAATGCTGAATAAGGGTTTTCATCAAATGGTATTGTCATTAATTTTTTACCATTAGAAGCCCACATAAAGTATCTTTGGTCATCTGATAGTTTTATTATAGCTGCTTCGCTAGCTCTAATACCAAAGTTTCTTAGTATTACATTTTCATCACTAGCTAATTCTATGAATAATGATGGATTAGCTTTAGCAAACAAAAGTAAATCTCTTTTAATTTCTTTTGAACTTAATTTACTTACGCTAGATCCATTTTCTACTCTAAGTACAGCCTCAGCATGTTCTATGTCCATTGATTTAGCCGCATTTAATGCATCAATTTCATATTCTAATTCATCTAGTTCACTAACAGCTATTTTTTGTGGTTCTAATTCTTTAAACCTATGTACTCTTAATGGATGATAAATAGATAGTAATTTTTGTAAAGCTTGTTCTTCTTTTTTTACAGATAAAACCCCGTCTTTAAACATTATGTGACCCATTGTTGCTTCACCTTTTTGTTCATCTACAAATACAGAGGCTTGATTAGTTGCGTATCTTAACTCTCTTTGAGTCCCACTATCTTTATCAAACCACAATAATGGATGTTTTCTTGTATGCTTGCTTGGTATTGTAAAAGTTAACGGAGAAGCATATCCCGTTAAATAATAATTTCTGTTTTTAATCTCCCAACCATCTGGTTGAGTTAGTTTTTGTTTTGACATAATATAATATAATTAAATAGTTAAAAAATAAATACCCCCGCCGTTTGACGGGGATAATTATTATAGTTGGATTATCTTATAATCCTTTGAATAATACAAAGTTATTAGCAGCTTGAGTTACTAAACATCTTTCAGATAAGAAGTTAACTTCCATCGCATCTAAAGACGAAGTGAAAGCACCACCTACTGAACCAGTTAACCAAGATTTCATTCTTCTGTCGTCAGTCTGAGAAGCTCTATAACGAACGTGTAAAAATGGTCTTCTGATATTAGTACCTAAAATCTGATCATATACAGTTGTAGTACCAGCTGGTATTAAAACTCCTTCAATTGAAGCAGGTCCAACTTGAGCACCCCTTGTAGAAGCATCATTTAAGTATTTCCAGTCTGTTTTGTAAAAGTCATAAGAACCTCTTCTAAATCCTGAGAAACCAAGATTTAAAGCCATTTCTTCTGAATTTTCAAATAAACCGAAAGCAGTTCCTCCAGAGAATCCTCCAGATATAGATCCTAGCATGTCATCAAAATCAAGATTCGAAGATCTATTTAAGAAAAGCATGTTTTCTTCAATAGCTCCCTGAGTATCAAGATTTTTTAGAATAGCATCAAAAGAATCTAAACCAGCAGCAGCACTAAAGCCTACTTGCACATTTCCTCTTGCTTGAATAGCAGCGAACAAACCTTGCATACCTAGTGATTGACCAGTTAATGCAGCAGGTCCACCAGCAGTTAATTCACCTTCTACCATAGCCATCTCTAAGTAATCTTCAAATCTAAGTCTAGTTTCAGACTCAGCTTTTAAGTACCATAAATAACCTCCAGTACCATCTTCAGTAGAAACTTCTACCCAACCGATCTGAGCTGTGTCAGAACCGTTGATAGTATAAGTACTTCTAAGGATAATAGGAGAGTTAGAGAATTGAGTAAAAGAAGGAGTAACTGTTACTTGCGGATTATTAACAGCCGCATAAGTGTTAGCACCTACAGGAGCATTACCAGTTGATGTTCCTTTTTGAAATTGAGAACCATAAACAAATATTTTCTTAGAAGCACCATCAGCAATTCCAGCAGCAACTAAGTTAGCAAAACCATAAGGCTCTACAGTTAACTGTCCTGGGTTACCACCACCACCAGCTAAGGCTGTGTCAGATATTCTAACAAAACATTTTGCTTCGTTTCCAAAGTCATCCATTACAACGATAGTTGATCCTGGAGATATTACATTTACAATAGGGTTAGCAGCATTTGCAGCGGTTACAGGAATAGTAATTGTTCCAGCAGCAGATGCAGACGTACAGTTGTTGTATGCAATATGTAATCTGTTTTGTTCAGACCATATAACCTGATCTGAAGTCATAGGCATTTCAGCGCCTACCATACGTAAAAATCCTGATAACGTTCTGTTACCATATCTTTCTACTTCTTGTTCATACAATTCCGGTAGAAATTGTTGAGCAAAGTTATTTGAATTCGCACCAGCACCATCAAATTGAAGGTAATTGCTAGCAAGAATTGATTGAGCTTGTGAAGGTATAATACTCCCAAACTGTGGACTTAAAGCCATAATTTTTAATTTTTAATTAGTTAGTTAAATTTTCTTGTTTTTATTTTTAATTTTGATGAATCCAATCCACTAATTGATTTTACTTTTAATCCGTTTACGAAAACGTTTCCGTCGGCAACCTGCCGTGGCTTTTCATTTGTGATATTTCTAGAACCGTTGACAATGGTTTTTACACCATCAGCTTTACCCTGTTCATAAAAATGATTAGCAATTTTATCAGCATTCATAGCAGCATATAACGATTTGTGATAACCTTTTGTATCAGTGACAACACCTTTGTCATTAGTATATTTACTTATAAATTTACTAATATCACCTTGTGTTTCACCAATTTGTTTAGGATTAGAAACTTTATATCTAAACTTTTTTTGCCCTAAGTCGAAATCAAACCCTTGAAATTCGTCGTTAAACAATTGATTAGTTTTTGTTTTAAAATCCTGATGGTTGGTTTCCATCGTCACTTGTTGCTCATTGTATCGGTTGAAAAAATCCGTAGCCTTTTTTTGTTCTTGAGATACACCAGGTCTCAACTTGATTTCCTGGTAATATTTATCTTTAAGAACATCCAACTCTTTACGGGCTTTTGCAACTTCTTCTTTAAAAGCTAGTTTTTTCTTTCTTACTTCTCTAGCTTCATCAACCTCTTCGTCAAAATGAAAATTGTCTTCTAATAAAAAAGCAATTTCTTCTCCATCTAAATGAGGTTTTGTTTGTTTATAGTATTCATTAAGTAAGGTAACATCATCAGTTTTATTATAGTCATGATTTAATCTTACGTAATCTTCTACTGTTCCACCAGTATCCTCCATAAAGGTTACTAGTTTTTCTATATTTTCAGGTAAAGCTTTACCAAGGATTTGCTCGTCTCTTTGAGCTTCTGCAATTTCTTGTTTAATTTCTTTAACCTCTGTTTTTTCTTCTTCTGTTATTTCTTCGATTTCAACGATAGAATCTTCTGGCTTGGATTCTTGTACTTCCACATTTTCGCTGGGCCGTACTTGTTCATCCACCTTTTGTATATCTCCGGTTCGTTGATCTTCAGGTAATTTTCCTGTTTCTTGCTTTGGAATGGCATCGTCTTCTTTAGGTATTGTAACCTTTATAACATCAGGTACTATTTCACCTGTTGCCTCCGGTTTTGTTAAATCTACTTTAATCGGATCGTTGTTAATACTACCTAATTTTTTAGGCATTTTTTTCTTTGGTGTTAATTTAAAGTCACCTTCCTGTTTAACAGGTTCATTTGTTTTTGTTTCTTCTGACATAATATAATATTATAAAATTAATGATTATCTAGGGCTAAAAGCTTCTAATCCAAAAGACCCTATGCTATCGTTGCTTGATTCAAAGTTTTTAGGCGGTCCATCAGTTTGACGTTGTTGTATCATCTCACTTTGTTGAGTACCTTCCATTTTAACTCTTTTATCTTTTCTATCTTCTATTTGTTGTTCTTTTATTTTTTCAGTTTGTCTTTGCTCTTTTGTAAGTTGTATATTGTAATTAAATTCTTCAGCCATTAATTCTTTTTTAATTAAAGCTTCTGTTTGCATTCTTTGTATTTCAAACTGCGACTTAGCTTGCTCTACGTTAACTTTTTGCTCTGTTAAAACTTGCTGCTTTTGTACCTCAGCCATAGCTGTTTTTTCAGCTAGTTGAGCGTTTGCCTGAGCTTGAGCTTGTATATTTGCTTGTTGAGCTTTTTGATCTCTTATTTGTTTTAACCTACGCTTTTGTTTAAGCATTTGATTAGCTAGTTTAAGATTTTTTATTTGTCTTAAATCTATAGCATCTTCTAAATCAATTCCACCACTTTGCAAAGCAACTTGAATGTTTTGCTCTAACTGAGCTTTTGCTTCATCGTCTGGTTCTAGTTCTAAAAATATACCAAAGTCATGTAATGATAAATTTTTAATTTCATTTAAAGTTTGCGTATTATAAACAGAAATGCTTGACATTAATGCTTGCCTAGTTAAAGGATTGTCTAATACATCAGCTAATTTTTTTGATACATTTTCACATAGTCTTAAGCTTAGGTATAAACTAGCGTTGTTTATATGCTTAGTAGCTATGTTAGATTGTTGTGCTGCAATTTTCTGTAATCCAACTAAAGTATCTTTGTCTGGTAAACTACCATCTCTAGCTTCATTAAGACCAGTCACATCTCTTATCATTTGTAAATAATAATTATATGTGTTTATTAAAGCACCTATTTTAGCTTGGCCCGCTGATGATGATAATTCTTGTATAGGAACCTTTCCTCTATTTAATTCCCCGTCTTGAGTTAAAGATCTACCAACAACCGAACCGGTTTGAAAATACATGTTTAAAGCTTCTGCTGGATTGTAATTGGTACCATTACCAAGGTCAACCTCTGCTAAACCATCCATATCTAAAAATACCCCATCTGGAACCATCCTAGATAATACTTGTTGCAGTTTTAAATGAGTTAGCTGTATCATATCAGCAAATCCCATAGTCTTTGTTATCAGCGACTCAATTCTACCGTTGTACATTCTTGGAGAACATATAGCATAATTCATTTCTACTTTTGTAGTATCAGCCATAGGTCTTGTCATATTCTCTGCCATTTCCCATTTTAGCATTGTGTCAGTTCCTAAAACTTTAACACCTTCAAATAAAACTTCTATGCTTCTACTTATTCTTTCAAACGAATCTGCTTTAGGTGGATTAAATGTGTCTGGTTTTTCTAATATTTTTTCTAAACCTGAATCAGTTTGTTTTAATTTAAAAACTTGATCCATATAGGTTTTGTATTCAAAAAATAATACTTGAACCGTGTTTTCATCATATGCGCCGTAACCATAAATATAATTATTATTACTATTATATTTTTGTAGATTAGCTAATTCATCTTGAGGTATATGAGGAAATAGTTTTGAAATTTCTGGAATAGTTAAAGCTTTTACTTCACCTACATAATATACGTCTTCAAAATTAGGATCGCTTGTATATGAATAAATTAAATGTGCAGGGTCTACATAATCTAAAGTAATACCGTTTGAAGGATTAAAACTTGTTTTAGCTGCGGCTATTCCTAACGTTACTAAATCTAAATTAATTCTACGTTTTAATAACTCAAACTTGTTTTGTGCTAGTACTTGGCTAATAGCCTCTTCCTCTGCTATTTCTACAGATTGTTTATAAGACAATTGCAAATGTAATTCCATTTCTTCTATTGACGTAGGAAGATCGGCTTCAGGAATATTAGTATTAGATATATCAACACCCGTAGCTGCTTTAACTTTATTTTGTATTTGTTTAGCAAACATATCTTTAGCTAAACCATCAGCGTAATCAGTTCTTTTTTTAATAGACTCTGGGTCTTGAGCATAAGCTTTAATATCATAATCTTTAGCTGAAATACCATTAACTAATATATCTACAAATTTTGACAATATTGGTACTGGTTTCCAGTCTAAATTTAAATAAGACAAGTCACCATTGATAGATAATTCGTCTTTATATTTTTGTACAGATTGTTCTCCTCTAGCATATAATCTTCTATTGTGAAAATCATTAAAACTAGTTAAATATCTGTTACCATTAGTTCTTCCTTGTGAAAACCATTCAGACTGTATAGCTTGGGCAACCTGAGCTCCATATTTTAAAGACATCTTTTCCTCAAAAGGTACTACCTGATCCGGAAACGTGCTATTACCATTATAGTTTATTTTCATTTATCTTATTATTTTTGAAATATCACCTTTATTATCAAATCTTTTTATACCTAAATCATACTGAGTTATAACTTTTTGTGGTATAGGTCTATATTTGTTTTTATTACAAGCCATAATAGCCAGTCCTGAACTAATAGAGGCATCATGAGTTGTTCTATTATTTATATTAAATTTAGCCCAATCTTCTAATGTTCTTTGGAAATATAAATCTCCATATTTATTATTAGAATTTAAACCTATATGATCTTGTATATAAGATTCTATTGCAGCAGCATGAGCTTGTTTTATGTCTTCACTAGAATTTGGTATACCACCAATTTCTCTTTCTGTTACAGACAACTTATTGTATATTTTATCTGGTCTATTCATAGAGTAACCTCTATAACCTCTTCTTTTGAAATAATATAAAAGTCTTGGTTTGTTATTTTCACATAATAAAGGCATGCCATAAAATATACAAGCCATTAAAACATCTTCAAAAAATATTTCTGCAGTTGCAGGTCTAGCTATGTATTCTAAAAAGAAATGATTAGTAGGGTGATTCTCCATACTAAACTTAGTTAAACCGTGTAAAGCTCCATTAGAACCTCTTTTATCTACAGTACCTGATATATCATAACTATCACAACCAAACGCGCCC
>Ga0308012_10000331_pt1 | contig 29911 bp, 23 predicted proteins | sample Neamet179_FD_203133 | JGI IMG/M metagenome (GOLD analysis project Ga0308012, IMG submission 203133) | Marine microbial communities from water near the shore, Antarctic Ocean - #179 | ecosystem: Environmental > Aquatic > Marine > Unclassified | place: Southern Ocean | collected 2014-07-25 | reverse complement strand
AAAGGTATTTTACTAAAAACTCAATACTACCCTAAACAATGCTTCAAATAAAATTCTCTTAGTCTCTGTTATGGGTTTATCTGTATAATTTAAAAATTAAAGGGTTAGGGTCTGTTGATCTTTAAAGATTACTTTTGCAGCGATTTGTTGGGTATTTATACAAGGTAGAGCCTTTGTCATGTGGTTATTCCACATAAAAAGGCGATAACGCCGTAAAAATGTCCAACAAGCGCTGTCCGAAGGATTCGGCTAAAAGCGTTTTACTCATTGTTGAGTAGTATTTGCTTAGAATGCTAGGCTACACACTACTCGCCGCGATTAAAACGCTTTTATCTCGAACAAAATTTAACCACGAAAGATCAACAGACCCTAATTATATAAGTAATTGATCGGTCCCCTACTTGCCTATGCAATACTTTCACAGTAATAATGGTGATGTAAATAAAGACTATTATTAAATTTTCAGGATGATAAATGACCTCACTTGTTCATGAGCTTTTAAGCCATAGCGCACAACGCTCACCTAACGCGATTGCACTGCAAATAAAAGAGACTCAATTAAACTACCTTCAACTTAATGAGGCAATCATTCATGTGGCGAAAAGCTATAAAAAGCTTGGCCTTTTACAAGGTGAACGCATAGGTATTTATTTAGCAAAAAATCAAGAAAACGTACAGAGTATGTTTGCATGTTCTTTATTAGGCACGGTATTTGTCCCTATTAATCCTGTATTAAAAGCGCCGCAAGTGCACTATATAGCCAATGATTGTCAGATAAAGGTACTTATTACTAATCGTACGCGGTTAATGACGCTAAAACCTTTTTTAAACGACTTTACTGAGTTAAAGACTGTCATTGTTATTGATGCTACCCCAACAGAATTGGCAGACATATCCACAGAAACACCACTAAATATGATCAATTGGGCGTCATTTATCTCTAAAGACAATAGAGCTGAAAAGGATATAGTTAAAGGTAAGATTATTGAAGATAGCCTAACCGTAAAAACTGCAGTAGCACCTAATGATCTCGCGGCTATTTTATATACATCGGGTAGCACAGGCCAACCTAAAGGCATTATGCTTAGTCATACTAATATTGTGTTGGGCGCAAAGTCTGTGAGTCAGTATTTACAATTAACGCCTGAAGATAAAATTCTAGCCGTATTGCCATTAAGTTTTGACTATGGACTCAACCAATTAACCAGTTGCTTTCTCATTGGAGCAAAATGTGTATTACTGGATTATTTATTAGCAAATGATGTCATTAAAGCCATAACACACTATGAGATTACGGGTTTAGCCGCAGTTCCGCCTTTATGGATGCAACTAACTAAAACGACATGGCCAATAAATACTGGTCATTCGATGCGTTATTTTACTAATTCAGGCGGCGTACTGCCTTTAAAAACGTTAACAACATTACAACAAAATATGCCTAATGCTAAACCTTACTTAATGTATGGATTGACAGAGGCTTTTCGCTCAACATTTTTATCTCCCGATGAAATATATAACAGACCTAATTCAATGGGAAAAGCCATCCCTCATAGTGAAATTCTTGTTTTACGCGAAGATGGCAGTAATTGCGATGACGATGAAATAGGTGAATTAGTACATGTAGGTCCATTAGTTACTTTAGGATATTGGCAAAATACACGTGCAACAACAGAACGATTTAAAAACACACCCAAGCAAGCTAAAAACGAAAAAAACATTCCACTTGCCGTATTTTCTGGTGACTTTGTTAAGCGAGACTCTGCGGGCTTTATTTATTTTGTGTCAAGAAAAGATATGATGATTAAAACTTCAGGCTATCGAGTCAGCCCTACTGAGTTAGAGTCAGTATTATTACAACTGAATATAATAAATGAAGCCGTGATAATCGGGAGCCCTTCGGTAGCGTTAGGCCAAGCGATTATTGCCTTTATTGTTATTTCACATGATGTTCAAGTAGTATTAAGTCAATCGATGAACACGCCTGACATTAATACGGAATCAGACCAAGAACTCCCTTTTATTCATAACAAAAAAATTAAAAAAGAGATCATCAAGCATTGTCAATTTAATCTACCCAACTACATGATCCCAAAAGAGATAATTATTTTAAACACCTTACCTCGTAATGCTAACGGTAAAATAGACACAGCATTACTACTATTGAATTATAACCAAGAAAATGGTCTCAGTTAATGACACTGTATCGGCAACATAAAACGAGAATAACATGAAGCAAGCAACACCAAACCTAGTAACATCACTCAAAGACTCTCTCCCTGTGGGTAACGAACTATCTGTTGGTGATATACCTTTAAGCCAAATAGAAAAACTCGTTTCACGTACACCGTTTTATGCTTATGACCGACAGCTTATTATCAATAGAGTCACTCAATTAACACAAGCTCTACCAAAAGAAATATCATTGCATTACGCGATAAAAGCTAATCCTTATTCTAGTTTAGTACACATGATGGCAACCCAAGTATCGGGTTTTGATGTTGCTTCAAAAAAAGAAATGCTGTTAGCCATTCAAACAGGAATGCCAGTAAAAGATATTAGTTTTGCTGGCCCGGGGAAAACATCTGATGATATAGAAGCCGCTATTATTGCGGGCGTTACATTACACGTTGAATCAGCCGGTGAAATTACCCGAGTAGAAGCTGCTGCGATGTTATTAAACATAAAGGCAAATATTGCACTACGCGTAAACCCTGCATTCGAATTAAAATTTTCTGGAATGAAGATGTCTGGTGGCGCTAAACCTTTTGGAATAGATGAAGAACAAATCCCCATAATACTTAAAGGCCTAAACTTACAACACATTAACTTACGTGGTTTTCACATTTTTGCCGGATCTCAAAACCTAAATGCTGATGCAATTATTTTAGCACAACAACAGACCTTTGCACTGGCAGAGCAACTGGTTACGCTCGCCAGGCAAATAACAAAAATAAAAATAGACTACCTTAATATTGGTGGTGGCTTTGGTGTGCCTTATTTTGTGAAAGATAGTCCATTAGATATAAGTTTGATTGCTAACAACTTAAAAGCACTTATAACGCAATATAAACTAATGGTTAGTAATGTGGAGTTAATTCTTGAGCTAGGGCGTTACTTAGTCGCAGAAGCTGGGGTGTATGTTTGTAAAATCGTTGATAAAAAAATATCTCGTGGTACAACCTATCTCGTGTGTGATGGGGGTTTACATCATCATCTGGCTAATTCAGGTAATTTTGGCCAAGTAATTAGAAAAAATTATCCTGTCGCTATTGGTAATAAGCTACAGGCGAGCGAGGTCGGGGGGGACCAAGAACAAGTCAATATTGTTGGCCCTCTTTGCACGCCACTTGATATTTTAGCCGAAAAAATAACACTTCCAAAAGCAACTTTAGGGGACTATATTGTAGTATTCCAATCGGGTGCGTATGGCGCTTCAGCAAGTCCGAAAGACTTTCTTAGTCAGCCTCAACTCAGCGAAGTATTGCTTTAATACTCATCGTGACTGCCTATTATGGATACGTTAGGTTAATAGCTGTAGAGATATTAACCTCATTTATTACAACTTTATAGTGGACAAATGATGAACCAAAATGACATAGCATCCAACAAGCCTGTTATCACTGATATGACTAAAAAACTTGCCTTAACCAAAGCAAATAAAGATCAGCATAATATTGCAGAACATTTCACTCAATTTTTATATCCTCATATAGCTTTAAATCAAACACTTAAAGATGAGGCGTTTAAAATTCGTCATAACGTTTACTGTGAAGAGCTAGCCTTTGAAGAGGTAAGAAAAAATGGGCAAGAAACAGATGAATTTGATGACCAATCTATTTTTTCGTTGATCCAACATAAACCTTCAGGACAATTCACTAGCTGTGTGCGTTTAGTTACCTCAGGCAGTGATGATGAATTACTCCCTATAGAGAAATACTGTCTTAATTCCATTACTAATCAAGCGTTAGCCCCAGACAATTTTAATCGTGCGGAAATAGGCGAAATATCACGTTTAGCGGTAAAATATGATTTTCGCCGTCGTAAAGTCGATAAATTTAAAGGTGCTGGTACCGGTGTTATCAGTGAAACAGTTTACTCCGAAACAGAGTTACGCTGCTTTCCTTTTATTGCTATTGGACTTTATATGTCAGCCGCAGTGATGAGTGTAAAGCATGGTATTCAACATGTGTATGTCATGATGGAGCCTAAACTTGCTCGTAGCATGAAATTTATTGGTATTAATTTCCAACAACTGGGTCCTGCCGTTGATTACCATGGCTCACGTGCGCCTTACTACATTAATCCTGATGTATTTTATAACGATCTCTCTCCTGATTTTAAAAATCTTTATCAAAGTATTGAGCAAAAGGTCAGCTTACAGCTTAATAGTACTGACTAACTTTAATTATTCTAACAGCGGATTACCGCTAAGTACTGGTCATGTCACAACAATTAGTCGCTCTTATTGAAAATATTCTAGCCGCAGGATCAACGTTATCATTTGACCCTAAAGCACTATCTTTACGTATGCTTGGTACCGAAGGCTTAGATTTTTTTGATGACAAAAAAAGACAGTTAATGGCCGTTATTACCCTGACTCAATCTGATGAAATTAAAGCACTTATTGACTTGGCTAATCAATGTGCTGATGATGCAGATATCGCTTTTTCTCTTTATCCTATTAGTACAGGTAATAACTGGGGGTATGGCACTAGCCAACCTCCAGGTTTAAGTAAGAATATTATACTGTTAGATTTAAGCCAATTAACAAATATTAGTCATTTTGACAACGAACTGGGTCTAGTAACCATTGAACCCGGTGTTACTCAACAACAATTGAGTAATTTTTTACATCAACACAACTATAATTATATGGTACCCGTTACCGGTGCTGGACCCGATTGTTCTATTTTGTCCAATGCATTAGAGCGTGGTTACGGCATAACCCCCTATACAGACCATTTCAGTGCCGTTAATAGTATTAAAGGTTATTGGGCTAATGGAAGGCCTTACCAATCGGCAATTAATGAGTTAGATGGCAGTAAAGAAAAGCTTGTTGATAAAACCTTTAAATGGGGGGTAGGCCCTTATCTAGAAGGGTTATTTACTCAGTCAAACCTAGGTATTGTGAGTCAAATAACAATTCGTTTAGCCAAAATAAAACCTGATTTCACTTCGTTTTTTATTCAATTGCAAAAAGATACTTTACTTGAAGATGTTGTGCCATTAATAAGAGATGTTCTACAGGATTATGAAGGTATTATCGGATCCATTAACTTAATGGATCAACGTCGATTATTGTCAATGTTTGCTCAAAACCCTAGCGGCGATAATACTCATAAAGTAATGTGTAACCAAGATATTGAAAAATTATCACAAGATTTAAATACCGCCAGCTGGACAATTGTAGGCAGTATTTACGGCAGTAAAGGCGTTGTTAGCGCTGTAAAAAAGGATATTAATACACTCTTTAAACATATCCCCTGTAAACGCATATATTCAAATAATGTCAGCATTGTTCTAGCAAATAAATTTATAAATGCCTTACCTCGTTGGTTTATTAACAAAATACACAAGTTAAACATGGTAGCAGAGCAACTTGACTCATTTAACAAGGGCAAAGAGATAATGTTAGGCAAGCCAAATAAAGTTGCCCTAAGGTTAGCCTACTGGCGTCATAAAGATAATGGTAGTTTTGACAATAAGCACTTATCTCCTGGTCAAGATGGCTGTGGTTTACTGTGGTATGCCCCCTTAGTACCAATGAAAGCAGATAAAATGCGAGAATTTGTCGAGTTTATCAGAGAGACATGCCCTCAATTTAATATTGAGCCTTTTATCACTTTTACGAATTTAAAGCATGACTGTGTTGATAGCACAATTCCTATTGTTTTTGATTTAAGTAACCCTCAAGCCGTTGCTGATGCACATAACTGCCTAAAAGTATTAGTAGATGAAGGGCTTAAAAAAGGTTTTGTGCCCTACCGTTTAAATATCGACCAACAACAACATTTACTTAATAAGGACAGTGATTTTTGGCAAACCGTCAATACATTAAAAGTGAGCTTAGATCCTAATGATATTTTAAGTCAAGGAAGATACAATCCCCGATAATACTGTTTAAGTTAATTGAGTAGTCAGACTATTTTCAGCCTTTAAATAAATGATGAAAACGTTAATTTATTGGTCTTGGTTATTGGTTATTGGTTATTGGTTATTGGTTATTGGTTATTATCAATAATATCTAAATACTATAATATTAATATAAAAATAAAAATAAAAAAGCCTGAGAAATAAAATTCATCAGGCTTTTTGTATGTAGAAAAGTCATTGTTAAGCATTAAATATTAGATGATATTTTTTTAAGAATGGTTAACTCACTAAAAAGTCATGGCTAAAAAGACTATTTAAAGAAAAGATACGCTAATAAACCATAGCCGCATTAGGGTTTAAGATGGATAATAAACTTAATCGCTCTAAATTACAGTAAGCTACAGCGTTATCTATCATCGTATTATCAATTGAAAGTGAGACTAATTGCTCATCTTTTAGCAGATCATTATAATCTACGCTCTGTTCTTTAAATATATAGTTTTTACTCATCACCCTTTTAGCAACAAAAAGTAATTGGGTTTCTACGGGGTATTGACTTAAGTCTTCAATATCTTGGCTACGAATGGCAGAAAAAATACTGTAAGGTAACTGCCATTCACGTAATAGCCCCGCTGAACATTCTCCAAACGTAAAACCTAAAATGTCTTGCTGCTTTACCCATGGTAATAAATTAATATCCTGACTTTCGCATGCAGCTTGTTTTTCTGCGTTGACTTGATGAACAATTAACTCACCTAAATTATGCAACAAGCCTAAAATAAATAAACGTTCTGCATGCAGAATACCAAGACTAGTACCAAAAAATTTCATCAATAAGGCGCAATCAACACTTCTCATCCAAAAATCATCAAGATAACTTTGATCCGCTGCAATGTTTTTAAAAGCTTCGGTAATAGAATAAGCAATTATTAAGTTATACACTTCCGTAATACCTAAAACTAAAACAGCTTTAGAGATGGTATCTATTTTACCCGGGTAATTAAAAAAAGGGCTATTAGATAATTTTAACACGGTAGCAACGAGCGCGGGGTCAAGTAAAATAACCTCTGAGATATCATCTATGGTAGAAGAATCATCATCAATTAACTCTTTAATCCTAATAAAAGAATCAGACAAAACAAAAACGTCACTGGCTTGCTCTACATAATCATCTACTGTCATCTTTTTACCTTAAATACTGCAGTCTATAAATTGGACTATTAAGTTACTGAATAACTATATTTTATCTTTTATTCAGATAGTTAACTATATAATAGCTAACTATCAAGATATATGCCCACTCGAACTCAGATTATTATTCAAATTTAATGCTTAAAGTCGATACAAATAAAACGCCTCACTTTAATAGTCGATGCTTATTTGATATGAACTAAATTTTCGCATATTTATAACGCCTTTATCAAAAATTAAATATTGGCCTTTAATACCTAACAATACCCCTGTAACCGTTTCAGTTTTGTCAAAATTAAAAGAACTAATTTTAGTAAGGTACTCACTTACTGGATAATGAATTTCTTGTACCTTAGCATCTAACTCGATAACCGCTTCTTGACCAAATTGAAGACGAAGTTCTGCTAAGCGCTCTTCAATTATTGGCATTAATTCTTTTGCTTTTGCTTTTAAATCGATAGGCTCAGGTTCACCTTTTAACATGGCACGCCAATTAGTTTTATCACTAATAAACTCAGCCAATGCTGTTTCTACTAACCCTGATTGCAAGCGAGTACTTACTTTGAAAATAGGTAACGCTTGACAAGCACCTTGATCAATCCAGCGTGTTGGTAATTGAGTATGACGGGTTATACCTACTTTCAAACCAGAACTATTGGCGAGGTAAACATAATGGTCAACCATACAATTACTTTCACCCCATGCAGCATCACGGCATGTACCTAAATGAAGGTGGCACGTTTCAGGCTTCATGATACACATATCACACTGAGGCAGCTTAGCCATACAAGGGTAACAATACCCTTGTGAATAACTTTTTTTAGTACGTTTCCCACAGTTTTTACACGCGATATTGCCTGAAAAATGTAGACTTATTTTCTTACCTATTAAAGGGTTTAACTCAATGCTTTGCTTAGTCCCATCACCATTAAGGCTGACTAATGGGAGTTGGTATTGTACTAAGTTATTACTATCAAGTTGTGCCGTAAGTTTTTCTACTGCACCGATTTCACTAATTGGCATAGTTGCTCTCTATTTTTATGATGTATTTAGACTCTATTAATAAGGTAATTATCTATACGTATAAAAAAATAACGTCGTTGTTTATAGTTATAACGCCCGTCATTTATTCGGGCAATACAGGTATATACCTCAAAATAATACACGATTATAATAAACAACGAGTTCAGGACTACTTTTCTCGATATAAAAAGCTCACCAAATTAAATGAGTATTAACGATTAATTGGTTTTCTCAGGGCATTTACTTTTACTAATTTACTACGCCAAAGCCCTAACTTAAGATGGCGATTTGCTAAAGTTGTACTTTTTTTCGTGTTTGCTTAACGTCTTTTCTATTAGCTTTGCCGGTTAAACGCCTTTGCACTGAGCCGCGAGTAGGTTTAGTTGGACGCCTAGATTTTTGAACAATCATAGCAGATATAATTAACGCTTTAAGACGCTGTAGTGCATCGTCTTTATTCATTGATTGCGTTCTAAATGATTGAGCTTTAATAATAATGATACCCTCACTTGAAATTCTGCTATCTGATAATTTGAGTAATCGCTCTTTGTATACTGCGGGCAATGTCGACCGCTTAATATCAAAACGTAAATGTATCGCGGTTTCTACTTTATTAACTCGCTGACCTCCGTTTCCAGTGGCTCTTATTCCGGTAAGTTCTACTTCCCAATCAGCTAAACTGACATTATTTGATATCTCAAGCACTTTTATTTACCATTAGTTTATCTTTAATCTATTTTAAATCACGCAATATGACAAAAAAAAGTAATACAGGCATTTGGTGGGTTTACTTTCTGCGCTGCAACGATAATAGCTTATATGCTGGTGTTACCACAGACATACATCGCCGTATTGATGAACATAATAACAGTAAACTTGGCGCTAAATATACAAGGGCGAGACGACCTGTAACTTTGGCATACCTTGAAGGCGCTAATAATAAAAGCGAAGCCTGTAAAAAAGAATATCAAATTCGTCATATGACTAAAGTGAAAAAAGAACTGCTAGTCAGTGAATATAAACCAAAGTAACAGGTCTGCTCAGTTCAATTATATATACTTTATTTCGATTTAGCGCCCAAGTGCTGTTAGACTGCTGTGATCGAAAACAATTTACTCACAAATAAAGTTGTACTAATGCCTACTCAAGTGTCTACTCAAGAAATGTTTATTGAAACTTACTGCCCTATTAGTGCAGATAAAATCAGTTTTACTCGCCAGCAAGGTAGCAACTTTGCTAAGCAAGTCGCTGATGACTTTAATCCTTTACACAATATTGATGCTAAACGCTTTTGTGTGCCTGGTGATTTACTCTTTTCAATTGTTATCGCAAAATCGGGTCTTCATAAAAATATGACCTTCGATTTTTCAGGCATGGTGGGTGATAATGTTAGCCTGACATTTCCTCAAGCGATTGATAGCCATTTTGATATAAAAGATGATAACGACAAAACGTGTTTAAGTGTGAGCGTAAGTGGTGAATCGACACATAATCCCAATATAATCAATTTATTAACTAAAGCCTATGTAGACTTTTCTGGACAAACTTTTCCGGAAATATTAGTCAAACTAATGTCTGAAAATAGTGTCATGATCAATCCTGCTCGTCCAATGATTATGTACCAATCTATGTCTATCGATCTACATACCTTCGACGCAGAGTCTGTAACACTTAAACTGGCAAAAACAAGCTTAAGTATTGACGGAAAACGTGGTGATGCGTTACTCGAATTTGATTTACTGTCAAACGATGAAGTTATCGGTCATGGTAAGAAACACATGCTATTAAGCGGTCTTCGTTCATATGAACAAGAAGTAATAGATACTATGGTCAATCAATACAGAGAAAGTAAAAAAAATTATAAAGTGTAAATATATATCAAACTAATTTCACTTTAGTCACGATAAACTTTATCAAATTCGTTTTGTTGTGCCACTTTATGTTCACTACAATAAACAAATACCGACATCTTTTTAGGTCGCTGGCACTTAATCGGTTTATTATAAAACGCTAACCACGCCAGCTTCTTATCGCCTTGATATTTTGACTTAATAACAATAGCGCTATGTTGATTAAAGGTCGGTACCTTCTTTTTTGAAGAAGCTTTTCGCTTATTTTTTGTGTAAGATTTATTCTTTTTTTTGGTTTTTTTAGCTTTCTTCTTTTTTTTCCCATATTTAGCTGTAAATTTTGCCAAAGAACTACGCTCGCAATCCCACCACTTATCTCTAGCTTTATCTTCTTTCGCTCTTAAGCTTATACCGCGCTTCAAAGAATGGCCTTTTCGCTGCATTGCTTGAATATTATGAAGTTTTTCTAAAAAAGGTTTACATCTTTTTTTAGCATAAGAGGGGGAACTGTACGTAAAAGAAAATAGTATCACTGCAAAATAGAGCATAACGAGTGAGGTGATTTTTTTCATCATAGCCATCCTTGCTAAATAAATAGTCGTACTATTTAACGATAAAGTTTATTGTTTTAAGTAGTACAATTATAGACATAGGCGATGTCTATTAAAATGCCCTTAACCTGAACTATTTATCTTCCTCATTAAGGTGTCCATTATTAAAATATAGACTAAACTTTACTTTTTACCAAGCATCACATTACATGGAGGTTAATGATGAATAAGTCTACGCTACTGGCTCTTTTATTGTTATGGATAGATATCAATTCACTTTCGATGGCTAAAGGCTCCCTCCAACAATCAAAACAGCATGTTAAACCTGCTATTCAGCATGGCGTAACCTATAAAACAGTCTCAGACATAAGTCAGTATTACGTCTCTGAGAAGCTTGATGGTATTCGTGGTTATTGGAATGGTAAACAATTAATCACACGCCAAGGAAATTTAATTAATAGTCCTAGCTGGTTTACTCTACATTGGCCTACCTATCCTATGGATGGTGAACTGTGGATTAAACGAGATACATTCCAACCCTTACTGTCTTGTGTTAGTAAAAATAAAGCCGAAGAGAATAAAAAAACAAGTTGCTGGAAAAACGTCAGGTTTATGATGTTTGATCTGCCTACGCACAGTGGTAAATTTTCGCTTAGAGTCAAAAAGATGCGTACACTCTTAACGAAAGTGACCTCACCCTATTTGGCCATGATCAATCAAATTAAGTTTAACAATATGAATGAACTTGATCTGTTCTTTAATGATATTGTTGTCGCTAAAGGTGAAGGACTTATGCTGCATTTTGCTGGTGCCTTTTATAAAAATGGTCGCAATAGTGCACTAATGAAACTTAAAAAGAATCAAGATGCTGAAGCTACCGTTATTGCTCACACTCAAGGTAAAGGAAAATACCAAGGTCAGTTAGGCGCTATTCAAGTAAAAACAGCCAAAGGAATTATCTTTAAGATTGGTACTGGGTTTAGTGATAAACAGCGTGCTAACCCACCCCAAATTGGAACTATTATCACTTTTAAATACAATGGATTAACGCAAGCGGGGGTACCAAGGTTTGCCCGCTTTTGGCGTATAAAGTCAGCGAAGTAAAGAATAAGGATACTACTCTGTTGACCTTACCTAACGAATGACGCGTTAGGTATAATAAAATTAGGGATAGGTCAATTTTAGCCTTATGGCTAGATTGATTGTTAAACTGAAGGCTGGTAAGTAAAAATCAGCACCTTAAGGCCTTTACCTGCATGTGCTTCTTTAAACACCTCAGGGTTCTCTAAGCGCTGCTCAAAGTGACAGTCAGGACACTCACGTGCTACTTCAGCCTTTAAAAACTCATCATCTAAATCAGGAGAATTTAAACATAGCATTAAGCTTGCACCTGCATTCATCCATTGTGGAATACGACGAATTATTTTCGCGTAATCACGCTCAATATTAACGCTACCTTTTTGAAAAGACGGAGGATCGCACACTAAAATGTCATAAGGTCCATACTTTTTAATTCGGCTATTCGATTTAAAAATATCGACGCCTTCAAAAATAACCTGCTTGCCTTGTTTTTTTGCTAATTCATTAAGTTGATGATTCTCTCTACCTTTACTTAATGAGGACTTACTTAAATCAATATTAACAGCTTTGCTAGCACCGCCAGCTATAGCACTTAAAGAAAACGCACAAGTATAAGAAAAAAGATTCAGTACATTCTTTCCGTCAGCCCTATCTCTTAACCAAGACCTACCTTTTTGCATATCTAAAAATAAACCAGTATTTTGTGCCTTACCAAATTCAATATGATAATTAAGCCCTTGTTCGCTTACAATAGTATGCGTAACCGACTCACCCAGTAACACTTCTGTCGGCGCAAACTTTTCATAACGGTGTTGTACTTGTACCGATAGACAGCCTTTAATCAAGGTTTTTAATAACTTAGCTTGTTCCGCTAGCCATTCACTATCAACCGCTTGATACAAGGTAATAAGTATAACTGGGGATAACCAGTCAACATTAACATGGTTTAAATCGTGGTATGCATGCCCACGGCCATGAAATAGTCGTTGGGCATCAGTAAAATCTGTACTGGTAATATGTTCAATCATGGTTCTACATCAAGTAATTAGTAGTAAATAAAATCCAGTTAATAATAACATTTAGTGTTAGCCGTTTACATTAGTTAAATGAATAAAAACGTTTATGCTCTCGATAAATCAATATGTTATTAACTCTTAATTAATTTTGATTAAAAGCCGAATAGGTTAATCGCAAAAAACTTTGTTGCAACCGTATTAATAAAAATAAGAAAGACAACGACAGGAATAAATGTCCCAAGTGAAAAGTTAATATATTTTTCTGTCCATGAGCCTTTATAGCTTACATTACCGATACTCAGCTCTTCTGATAGGTACTTACTTTTCCAACGGTAGCTGACGAATATACATAATAAAAAACCATTTAACGGTAAAATGGTTTCATAAAACACATCATAAATAACATCAAAAAATGATTTAGTGCTACCTGCGTATACTGTTAATTCAGTCACAAATGACAACATACCAAAGGACGCGGTAGCAAATAAGGTTAAAACGCCTGCTGTAGCCGTTAAGTAACCCAATGCTTTTTTACGACTGTGCTTCTTTTCGGTAACTAAATACGAGACAGGCACTTCGAGAATAGACACTAACGAAGTGATTGCAGCAAAAAAAACTAAGAGGAAGAAAAAAGTTGCTACCGCACTTGCGCCTGCATACCCTAAGGATGTTTGTAGCGCAAAAAATATTTTAGGTAAAAAAGTAAAAATTAATGAGACTGAACTATCGCTTAATTCACTCGGATTAATATTAGGATTAAATGAGAATACGGCAGGTAGAATCATCAGGCCTGCAACAAAGGCAACGCTCGTATCGGTGATAGCAATTAATTTAGCTGAATTAGGAATATTAGTTTTTTTGTTAATGTACGAACCATACGTTAATAAAATCCCCATACCTAAAGACAGAGAGAAAAAGGCTTGTGATAAAGCACCATTAATTACGCTAGGGGTTAATTTATCAATATCAGGGACTAAAAAAAAGATAACGCCTGCCATAGCGCCATCAAGCGTAAGTACAAAGACAACCATTAAAATTAACATAAAAAATAGCATAGGCATTAATATTTTAGCCGCTTTTTCTATACCTTCTTTAACGCCTGCAGCGAGAATAAAGCTAACAATTCCTCCTACCGCGATTAAAGCAATATACAAGTAAGGGCTATTAATAAATTCACCAAACCCCGCATCACTCGCTAAATAATCTAAATGCCCCATTAATGTAAGAATGATGTAACCAAAAATCCACACGGTAATCACCATATAAAAAACAGCAATCATAAAAGGAGTCAATACCCCTAAAAAACCTGCAGTTCCCCAAAGCTTATTACCCTGACTTAATATTTTAAATGCACCTACAGGCTCTTTAGCCGTATTTCGACCCACCGCCATTTCAGCAATCATTACGGGTAAACAAATAAGAAAAACAAAAAGCGCGTACATCAGTAAAAAGGCACCGCCACCATTTTTAGCTGCATTAACAGGAAACCCTACCAAGTTACCTATACCTACGGCCGAACCTGCTGCCGCTAAAATAAAACCTATTCGTGAACTAAAATGTTCTCTAGAATTATCCATACTTATCCTTTTTTATAATTACTATCAGACATTCTATACCTGTAACTATTCAAAGCACATAATATCAATTAAAATTAGAATCACTTTAGAAAAGGTAGTTGATCTTTCGAGGTTGTTTTGTCAATTTCGTGGGTATTTATACAAGTACAAGGTAGTGCTTTTGTCATGTAATTATTTCCCATAAAAAATCGATAACACCGTAAAAATAACCCTCAAATGCTATCCAAAATAGTTGGCTAAAAGCGCTTTATACTTTGTTGAATAGTATTTGCTTAGAATAACTAAGCTATACGCTACTCGTCGCGATTAAAACACTTTTGTCTCGAATGAAGTTTAACCATAAAAGCTCAACAAACTCTAGAAAAAAGCTTTGGATTCATCATAGAAAGAATACTCGTCGCGTCTTTTTTCGCAAATTCAGCCGCTTGTGTTAAATGCTCTACTGACAAACCTAAAGCCTTACAAAACGATTCATCAATAACGCCCTCATAAGTAAATTGGTCACTGTGGCTATCGATAAGTGCTAATCGTGACGCTAAATTAAGTATTTTTACATCCTTATTAATTTCTATCGAAGAGGCTGCATTAAAGTGGCGTATAGGTAAAATAATTTTTTCGGGTATTTGCCAAATTTTTAATAAATCAGCAGAAATATCGGTATAGTTATAACCTAAAGTAAGGGTTTGTAGCTGCCAAGGTAATTGGCTTGTATCATATTGCTCACAACGTTGTGCGACTTTAGGGCTTATTTTTGCAACCAATAATTCGCCAAAATTTTGCAATAAACCTGCAATAAATAAACGTTCAATATCCCGAACACCAGCATTAAAAGCAATATTTTTAGCGGCTAAACCACAAAACACACTCATTCGCCAAAAACGTTTTAAGTCAATCGCTTGGTTTTCAAAGTGTTTAAACGCTGATGCGGCAACATCAACCAACATCATCGTATAAATAGCTTGCGTACCAATAATAGTAATAGCACGTGAAATAGTACTTATTTCCCCAGGAAAACTGTAAATAGAACTATTCGCTATTTGCAGTAAGCGAGTCGTCATAAAAGGGTCAATACCTATAACATCAGCAAAATCAGAAATTTCAGAATTTTCATCCGCCATTAATGCTTTTACTTTAAAACAAGCATCAGGCAAAGCGAATGATCCGTTAGCCTGTAATGCATAATCACGTGCGTTCATAGTCATGCTATAAATTTATCCTTTAAAATATAAAATACAAACAATTATTATAACGTTAATCTTCTTCTACCAAGGTCATCAGAGAGGCATTACCGCCTGAAGCCGTGGTATCAATACTAATCGTTTTTTCAGTAATTAATCGTTGAATTAAATTATCGAAATATTCAGAGCTGATTATAGGCAAAATAGCACCATAGCGCTGTGCTAATTTTCTGCTAATGTAGTGCTTGTTTTCACAACTACTATCGACAACAACACCTGACAAATCAGGGTGCGCTAGCATCGTTTCTAAATGGTACAGTTTAGCCACTTGAAATACATGCTTATCTACACCTGTAGCAACAAACTTGTTTTTGAAAGCTAATGCTTCTTGGTAAAACAAATCAGAGACAACAGCAATAATTGTGTTGCCTGTAGCAAGCGCCGTTACAATCGAGAGCACCCAAAAATCAAAACTTACCTTTTTATCAGCATAACAAATAATATTACCTCTATTTTCTAAATAAATAATATTTGACTCGCCGGTTGGTCCAGGTAGTTCTTGAGGCTTTTTCAGACGTTTTTCAATATCAATAAGCTGAGAACGTGCTGTCGCTAAGGTTCTATTTAAATCGTCGGCTAAGTCATCGACAATTTCTACATGTGCAATTTTAGCGAGTAATTGACGTACACATGAAATACGCGTATTGAGATCAGTAGAGCGCCATTTTTTCTCCGCCCTACTTGCTTGATCCATTAATAGAGTTGCCTCTGCGTTTTGTACTGTATTACCTTTTAGCTTAGGTGCATTTTCTGGCGGGAAGTTAATGGTATTATCATCTGGTGTTGCTTTTTCTTTCACTAGACGCGTTAAGTAATTTGGTCCGCCGGCTTTAGGACCTGTACCAGAAAGGCCACGACCGCCAAAAGGCTGCACGCCAACAATCGCACCGATCATATTACGATTAATATAGATATTACCGGCGCGGGATAATTTAGCGAGGTCAATTGCTCGATGTCCTATGCGCGTATGAATGCCCATCGTTAAGCCAAAACCGGTACCATTTATATCATCGATAACTTGTTCTATTTCATCGCCTTTAAAGCGAACAATGTGCACACAAGGGCCAAAAACTTCTTTTTTTAATACGTTTATATTGTCAATTTCATATAAACGGGGCGCAAAAAAGAAATGACCATTGTCATCGATAACATCATCAGATAAGTTACATTGGTATAATAATTTACCGTGTGATGCCATATATTCTACATGGGCATTTAAAGCATCAAGCGCTTTCTGGTCGATAACGGGTCCAATATCGGTACTCAATTCCGCTGGATTACCAATATGTAATTCAGCCAAGGCACCTTGGAGCATGGTAATAATATTATCGGCAATATCTTCTTGTAAAAAGAGTACCCGTAACGCTGAGCAACGTTGACCTGCACTTTGAAAACCTGATGAAATCACATCATCAACAACTTGCTCAGGTAAAGCTGTTGAGTCAACAACCATGCAATTTTGCCCCCCTGTTTCGGCAATAAGAGGCACTTGGTCACCAGTACGTTCCGCTAGCGTTTGTGAAATAAGAGTGCCTGTTTCAGTAGACCCCGTAAACATAACGGTTTGAATACGACGATCAGGAATAATAGTATTACCTACATCACTGCCTCTAGCAATAACCACTTGAACAACATGGTCAGGTAAGCCAACCGACTTCATCATTTCAACAGTACGCAATGCAATTAAACCCGTTTGCTCTGCCGGTTTTGCTAAAACAGTATTACCGGTCGCAATAGTGGCTGCGACTTGACCCAAAAAGATAGCAAGCGGGAAATTCCACGGACTAATACATAATACTACACCACGCGCTTCAAGCCTTTCATCTGCACTTAACTCAATAGCACGTGCGGCATAATAGCGACAAAAATCAACGGCTTCACGTACTTCATCTATACCATCTTGTGCTGTTTTACCTGCCTCTTTAATACACAGAGCAATAAGCTCATCCATATGGCGTTCTAAAATATCTGCTATACGGCAAAGTAATGCTGCACGTTCAGTAACCGGTGTTTTTGACCAGGTAGCGAAAGCCTTATGTGAATTATAAATCATCACTAACATGTCGTCTTTACTGGTATTTTGATGAAAGCCAATAATTTCAGTACGGTTAGCCGGGTTCATTACGGCATTAGCGCCTTCTGGCACCTCATTTTCATTCAATAAATGATTTAAAAACCAAGTATCTAAAGAAGCTTTTAATGGCGTAATTTCATTAATATCAGTTAAATCTAAACCTTTAGAGTTTTCGCGGCCGATCTCACTTTCACTTTTTCCTTCAGATCGATACAGATCGATCGGCATAATAATTTGATTATTATATTTAATTTTAAGACGTTGGGTTTTTTCTACAGGATCTTCTAATAAATATTCAACCGGTTGGCTCTCATCAACAATGGCATTAACAAATGAAGAGTTAGCACCATTTTCTAATAAACGACGAACTAAATAAGCCAGTAGGTCTTCATGATGACCTACTGGAGCATAAATACGGCATTGAATATTTTCTTCTTTAACAATTTGATCATATAAAGAGTCGCCCATGCCATGTAAACACTGAAACTCAAAACCGCCTTTGTCACTACCGGCAAGCTCAACAATGGTGGCGGCGGTGTAGGCGTTATGCGTAGCAAATTGTGGGTACATCGTATCGCGATATTCTAATAACTTATTCGCACAAGCATGGTAAGAAACATCTGTGGATGACTTGCGGGTAAACACGGGAAAGTGGCTTAATCCGTCTTTTTGAGCATTTTTTATTTCTGTATCCCAGTAAGCCCCTTTAACCAAACGAACCATCATTTTTCTATTCGTACGTAAAGTGAGATCATGTAACCAGTCAACAACATGAATTGCACGTTTTTGATAAGCTTGTAACGCTAAACCAAAACCATTCCAATCACCTAAATCATGGTCAGTGAATACCGCTTCAATAATATCTAATGAAATATCTAAACGCTCTGACTCTTCTGCATCAATTGTTAAACCAATATTAAACTGCTTTGCATGTAAACATAATGCCTTTAACTTCGGCACTATCTCATCCATTACACGGTATTTGTGAGAAAACTCATAACGCGGGTGTATAGCAGATAGTTTAATTGAAATGCCCGGTACTTTACGGGGATCATTATGACCTGACGCAACAGCAACAGCGCCGATAGCGGTAATCGCATCTTCATAAGCTTTAAAGTACTTATTAGCGTCAGCCATAGTACGTGCACCCTCACCAAGCATGTCGTAAGAATAAACATAGCCTTGTTGCTCTTTTGTGGCAGCACGTTTGGTAGCGGCTTCAATGGTTTCACCCATAACAAACTGATTACCCATAATTTTCATGGCATAGTTCATTGATTTACGAATAACCGGTTCGCCTAAACGTCCGACAATATTTTTTAATAAGCCAAACTGTTCTTTTTTACGTTTATCAGCATAATCAACAAGCGAGCCGGTTAAAAGTAAACCCCAAGATGAAGCATTCACAAACAATGAATCACTAGCACCTAGATGAGTACTCCATTCGCCTTGAGATATTTTATCGCGGATAAGTTCGTCTTGCGTATGTGTGTCTGGTACGCGCAGTAATGCCTCGGCCAAACACATTAAAACAACACCTTCTTCTGAAGACAGCGAATACTCATTAAGTAAGGAGTCTATTGCACTATTACCCTCCTGATCTTGACGAATTTTTAAAACCATTTTACGCGCACGATCCCAAGCACGACTTCGCGCGCTTACGTTAACTTCTGCTGCGGGTAAAATATGATCGACAGCAATATTTTCATCAATGCGATAAAATTCTCTGATTTTTTTTCTGATAGGACAATCTGTAATTAATGAACCCGTAAAAAGCATGGCTGTGACCTCAAAGGCAAGTAATTTCTTATTGCTTTAGTTATAGCCTTATTTAACCTGATTAATCGAGGATATTAGAAAATAATTATAGAAAACTTATAAAATATTTTTCGAGTAGCACGTAATAATGTACTATTTATTGAGTACTTTACAGTTTGTTGTAAGTAATATGGCTACATCACATTAAAGACTAAAAGTGGTTTGTTGAAGCGTCTTTATTTTTTTATTAATATAGCCCACAGTATGCTCCGCTGACATGGGTTTTGAAAAATAATATCCTTGCCCATATTTGCACCCCATCTGCTGTAGTAGTTGAGCATCGCCTAAGCTTTCTATACCTTCTCCTACGGTACTCATCTGCAAGTTACCCGCTAAATCAATAATGGTTCTAATAATCGCTCTATGTTTATTATGCTCATGCACATTACTGATAAATGAACGATCTATTTTTAATACGTCAATGGGAAAGCGATGTAAATAGCTGAGACTTGAGTACCCTGTACCAAAATCATCAAGTAATATTTTTATTCCCATATTTTTTAACGCTTGCATGTTAGCTAATACAACGTCTGCATTCTCAAGTAATGCACGCTCTGTTAATTCAAGACGTAAATTATGAGGCGCTAAACCTGTACTTATTAGGAGTCGTTCAATACTTTGCGGTAAATTCGTATTAAAAAACTGCTTAGAAAACAAATTACAGCTAATATAAATATTTTTACAATCGAACTCACTTTGCCAATACTTTAAATGCTGACAGGATTTTTCGATAATTTGCATATCAATAGCTAATACTAAATCAGTATCTTCAGCTAGCGGAATAAAGTCATTAGGATAAACAAAGCCACGTTTAGTGCTTTGCCAGCGCGCCAGTGCCTCAAAACCTATTAACTCAAGATTATCGAGCTTAATAATAGGTTGAAAATAAGGGATAAATTCTTGCCAAGAAATGGCTTCTCGAATATCAGCCTCAAGACTCAACTCATTCTGAACTTTTTGATGCATACTGTCATCAAACACTTCATAACGTCCCCTACCATTATCTTTAGCATGATACATCGCGGTATCAGCATCTCTGAGCATAGTATTGGCGTCACAGTATCGTTCGTGACTAAATGTAATACCTATACTGGTACCGGTATACACTAACTGATTGTCGATAGTAAACGGTTCTTTAAGAAACTCGGTAATACGTTTTGCTACATCAAACGCTTCATTATTTGACTCTAAATTTTCAATTAAAATAACAAACTCATCACCACCTAAACGTGCAACGACACCTTGGGTATGTATAATTTGTTCTAATTCTCGAGCAATTATTTTTAATAATACATCGCCAGCGTGATGACCTAGGCTGTCATTAACTATTTTAAATCGGTCTAAATCTAAAAATAATACAGCAAAATAAAACTCATCATGCTGTTTTGCATAAGTCATCGCGTTATTAAGTAAATCAATAAAAACGGTTCTGTTGGCTAAGCCGGTCAAGCTGTCATGCGCTGCAGTATGTTGTAGCTTTTTTTCGGCTTGTTTACGATGATTTATTTCATCTTCTAGCGCGAGCGTTCGTAATTTAACTTGTTGCTCAAGTAGCTCATGGCTACGCCTTTCAAAGTTTGCTAACTCCCTTCGTTTAATAGCCGCTGATACATGATTAGAGACAAAATTAAGTAATTCTGCATCTTGCTTATTATAGGTAGTTTGATAGTGGTAGCTTTGCAGTGCCATAACACCCAAGAGTTTACCTGAATAAATCAGTGGTACGCCAAGCCAAGAGTGTATATTGTCTGGTGGTTTAATGGTTTCATCTTCACGATGTAAACTCATCATATCTTGATAAGTCAGTAAGACAGTTGCTTTACGTTGTAATACCAGTTCAGAATAACGATTAGATAATTTTTTTGGTTGGTATTTATTAAGTAAACCCGCCGAGTGTTCATCAACACAATAAGAAAAGCTCAGTGTTGTACTGTCTTGTTCATATTTAGCAATAAAGAAGCTTTTTGCATTAATCAACTGACCAATAATATCGTGAACTTTGCCATAAAATGCATCAATATCTAACTCAAGATCGGTCGTTAGTTCTGATATTCGATATAAAGATTTTTGTAGTAACTCTGACTTTTCACGTTCACGAATTTGTGCCATTAATTCTTTAGTACGTGCATTTACCGCGTTCTTTAAGCGTTGTTGGTCCTGTAAACGTATCATTGCCCCGACAACATGTTGGGCGGCGAATGTAAGTAGGTTTAAATCGCTTTCATTATAGCGATGTGTTTCGTCATAACTTTGTATTGTAATAGTACCAATGACTAAACCATCTTGAAGTAACGGTACACCTAACCAATCAGTACCTCGCGTACCAAACGGTTTTATTTTATAATTATTAACCAGCTGTTGCTCTAAATGTGGCGTTAATAATAACGGTTGTTTTGATTCGATAACTAAGTTGGTAAATGAGCCTTCAAACTCTTGGTAATCAATGATGCCTACGGGTTTTTCATCTTTTTCATCGATATAATAAACAAACTCTATTGTTTCAAAAGTTTGATCATATGAAACAATAAATAAATTTTTCGCGGTCATTAAAGAAGCGATTGTACTGTGCACTTGTGGATAGAATTTATTGAGTTCGTTACAATCTTGGGATAATTGATTTAACTTAAAAAGCGCAGTATAACGGGCTTGTAGCTCTGCATTTTTTCTCTCTAGAAAATCAACATCGCCAGACAAGCTTGTAATACAGCGTTCTTTATCTTGTATTAATTTATTTGCTATTTGGATTGCTTTAATTGTTTCATTCTCTGAAGTCACAGTTACCATAGCGTTTAGTTATTTACTCTGCCATCTCTAAGCCTTTGATTAAAGATATAATAAATACTTAATCAAATATAGACTTTATTATTGTCATTCAGCTTAAGCTGACTTTATTATATCTTTAAACTTATCTTTGTTACTACAAACCGCAGTTTTTTTTATCACAATTATAAAAAATCAACCACTTATGTTTCTCACCTCTAAAGGGGTTAAATGTCGACTTTCACCAAGAGCCAGTGCTTCATCAAGGCTTAATAGACCAATAGAATATCGATTTAACATGAGAACTTGATTACGAAAACGTCCAAACATACGTTTTATCTGATGATATCGACCTTCAGTTAGTGTAACGTCGGCTTGAAAATCTGATGTAATCGTTAACTTAGCAGGCTGTGTAGTAATATTTTCATAGGGAAAATACATGCCTTGCGCAAAAGTATTAATATAGTCGATAGTTAAAGGATTAGCCAATGTTACTTTATAACATTTAGCTACTTTATGTTTTGGTGATGTTAACCGCTCAGACCAACGACTATCATTAGTCAATAACACTAAGCCTGAAGTATTAAGATCAAGTCGTCCTACAATATGTAAATCACTTATAATATTCTCATCATATTTACCAACAAGTAAATCAATCACTGTTTTATGTTTTTCATCTTTAGTCGCGCATACCACACCTATCGGCTTATTTAACATAATGTAGTAAGGCTGATTTGATTGCAGAGTTTTACTGTCCATAACAATCAATGAGAATGTATCCACAATCATAGCGATATCATTTGCCACACTACCATTAACATAAACTCGACTTTGCGCTAAAATTAATCGAACAGCTTTACGATTTACTTGGCAGGCTTCGCTGATAAATCGATCTAACCGCATGGTATTAAGGGACATAATCACTCACTGAAAAGAGTTTGATACAAGTATTTATCTGTCATTAAAGGCACATTATAGTGTCGTTAAAGCATATTGATCGGCAATTAAATTGAGTACTTTATGTAATTTAATTTGGATAAAACTGGTTAATAATTTAGGTTGTATTTCAAGTAACTTCAGTTCTGATTCGGTTAATGCTATATAGCAATGCACTTTCAGTTCAGTCTCATAACTATGATTATGACAAATAACATCGTCAGAAAAATGCTTAATGAATATATTGTCATCGGTAATATGTTGTAATTTTTCATAGCAATAAATTAAACTCATCGATGTTTCTAACGACAAGTGAATGGTTAACATAGTATGCTCATCACCATACCAATTTGCTGTAAGTGTTTGAAAATTAAATTGAGCTTCTAACTTACTACAAACAGAATCAATTTTTGAGAGTTTTGCTAATAATTCATTATTAATATGAATGGTTATCGGTAGCTGTTCAATCATTTTTCATCTCACGCTCAGGGCTACTAAAGTAATAACTCAACTTATTTTAACTGACTTAACTTTAAGAGTGTCGATTCATAAAATTTATTGATTATCCATAATAGCTATTTTTTATACATAATTTAGCTTGTTAATAAATGATGAATTAACGCTTATCGTTTACTACTAGATTATGATTTTATACTCATTCTATTAAGTTTGCGATCTTGTTGTACGAAGAGAGGCGAAGAGACAATAAATCAAGATAACCTATTTGATTAAGCAAAGCGGGCTATTGGGATTGAAAGTAACGCTGCATTGCGTTTATATAAGGCTTACTGAATATATATAATTTAAAAGTAATAAAGTATTTAGAAATCCGCCTGAACTATTATAAATAGATCAGGCGGTTACTAAATAAGTGAGTTGACACTATATAAGCCGGGTTTTGTAGCGTACTTACTAAAAGTAAATAAGCTGACAATCATTCGTCTAGGCTATAAATCGCTCTATAGCTCAAGCAACCTACCCGGTTTCCACGCGAGCCACGCTTATATTATATAAACTTGCGTTTAAATAATCATGAAACCCTATTTGGTCTTGCTCCAGGTGGAGTTTACCCTGCAATTATTGTTACCAATAATCCGGTGCGCTCTTACCGCACCCTTTCAGCCTTACCTGTTCCGCAAGCGGTCATCGGCGGTCTTCTCTCTGCTGCACTTGTCGTCGGCTCACGCCGCCCAGGCGTTACCTGGCACCCTGCTCATTGGAGCCCGGACTTTCCTCCCCTCTATCTATTAAATTCAAATCGAAATTTGAAGTGTAATGATAAAGCAGCGATTGTCTGGTCAACTCGGCGCGCATTTTACCTTATCTAGAGAAAATGTCTATGATATTTATACAATGATGAGGTTCATTTATAGGATTCGCTGTCAAAGTTGAAACATTAAAGCTTAACGGAGGCCGCTAAACTTTTAAACTTAATGCGACTTCGTATAAAGCATTTTTCTTTATGCCATAAATTTCAGCAGCAATAGCACAGGCTGTTTTAGGTTTCATTTCAGCCAGTAATAATTTTAAGGTATTAATAACTTCCGCTGAAATTTCATTTTCCGCGGCTTTATAGCCTTCAATAATAAGGACCATTTCACCTTTTAATTGATTAGCATCTTGTTCAAGCCAACTTAGAAAGTTGGCTGCGGTATCACTGTGGACAGTTTCAAAAGTTTTTGTTATTTCTCTAGCGATAACAATATAACGGTCACCGCCTAATGTTGCTACGATATCTTGTACTGTATCGATGGCTCGACGTGGTGCATCATAAAAAATCATAGTACGAGGTTCGTCAATCAATGCTTTTAACGTTGCTTGCCTTGCGCCTGATTTAGACGGTAAAAAACCTTCAAAGCTAAACCTATCTGTTGGCAGTCCTGCGACTGATAAGGCAGCTATTGCCGCACAAGCTCCAGGAATAGGTGACACATTAAGCCCAAGGCTACGACAATGACGAACAATATGAAAACCAGGATCGCTAATTAAAGGCGTACCTGCATCAGAAACAAGGGCGATTGTTTTACCTTCTTGCAACATATTTGCGACTTGATCTTGGCGTTGGCGCTCATTATGGTCATGCAATGACATTGTTTTGTTTTTTATAGAAAAAGCCGACAGTAGCTTTCCCGTATGTCGAGTATCTTCACAAGCGATAACATCAACTTGCGTTAATATATCGATAGCACGTTGACTAATATCACCTAAATTTCCAATAGGGGTTGCAACAATATAGAGGGTAGCTGGCGTTAAGGTTGTTTCACTCATGTAACTTACTTCACTTGATTTGGCGGATTTAGTTGTGACTAACTTCGTAGGCGTTTATTATAACCCTATACTGATAGTAATATGCACGGATTTATTTATTGTGTTAAAAACAGCCTCGTTACTTGTAAGATTAAAGTCAAAAAAATCAAATTGTTTCACATTATCTAAGCAACCGATTAAATCTCTGATTTTATCTACCCTATTACTCGTTTTTATGACCAGTTGTAGCACTAAAAAAGTTATTGTTCCTTCTAAAGCTCCGCTTGTATTAACGGAGACAATAAAATCGGATACCTCATCTGCGGAACAGCACATTGAACGAGCTAAAAAGGCAAAGACTACCGTCGCAATCGATGAATTACTGACAGCAACAACGTTATTTTATCAAGAAAAAAATTATCTAAAGGCCCTTTGGCTTTCTGATAAGACACTTCAACTGGTTGATAACAAAATAGCTAACAGCATGCAAAAGAAAGTACAGCTGGTATTAATTAAAGCAAGTAGCTTACAACAACTTGGTTATTATTCTGAAAGTCGCTTACAGCTGAATCAACTAAAACAATACGCGAATGATAACAACATAGCTTTAACCGCCATGTACTACCAATTACAATATTTAGCCTATCAGCAAGAAAAACGACCAATACCCGCACTAACGGCACAATTATGGGCTTTTGATATGACTAAACCAGCTGATCAGAACCGTCAGAAAATTGAAAGTATTTGGCAAAATCTTCAGCGTTTATCGCAATGGCAACTTGGCTTACTTGCTATAGATAAAGTACCCAAGAGCCAGGGCTGGTTGCAACTTATTACGTTAGCGAATAAATTTGGTGGCAACAAAGGTATTATGCAATACCACCTAAAAATTTGGCAAAGTAAGTATAAACTCCATCCGGCTAATGTCATCGTAAAGCAACTTAGGAATCAAAATCTTAACCCTAAAAAAATTGAAAACATTGCAGTCATATTACCGCTAAGTGGTAAACAAAAACCTGCGGGGCTTGCTATTCAACAAGGTGTTTTAGCCAGTTTTTCAAATGACAAAACTAAAAAGTTACATTTTTTAGACAGTAATACGGTAAATTGGTATGGCTTAACTAATCAATTTTCCACATTAAAAATAGATTATGTGATTGGTCCATTACTTAAATCTAATGTAGATAAATATATCAACCACACAAGCCCACAAACTCAATCAAAAAATGACCAAATCTTGAATGCTAATTCATCGTTATTTTCAATGGACCAAAATAAAGATGAATTCGATATAAAAGGATCTTTATTTAAAGAAAGCGATGATTATATTACGGCTATTGACAGTACGTCGGCTATTAATCGTTATTTACAGCCAACAACACAATCTAAAGCCATTAATACGCTGTTATTAAATATTCCTGACAAAGCCTCATTAACAAACCAACATACAGTATTGTCAATGCGACCAGAGGATGAAGCTAAACAAGCGGCTGCGACATTAAGCAGGCAACATTTTAAACACCCTATTGTGTTAAGCCAACAAGGCGTTGTTAGTAAACGTATTGCTCAAGCTTTTGCTGAGCAATGGCAGATAACAACAGGAAATACCATAGAGGTTGTTTATTACAGTACCGGCGCTCAAATGCAGGCAAATATTAAGGCCAGTTTATCTGTTGATAAGAGTAAAGAGCGTATTACAAAACTAACCCGTAGACTTAATCAAAGTATAAAAACGCAAACAAGAAATCGCCGTGATGTAGATATGATCTATCTTGTGGGTACTCCTGAACAAACACGCCTAGTGAAACCTTACATAGAAGTTAATATTAGTCCATTTGCTAAAGTAATACCGGTTTATGCTAGCTCTCGAAGCCACAGTACTCGAAGTAATAAGAGTAGTAGCAATGATTTACGCGGGCTAATTTTTACAGAAATCCCGTGGTTATTAACCGGTGAACAAAATACTGAACTAGCGACACTCAACAATCAACTTTGGCCGAAACGTAGTGATAGTTTATCTCGACTTTTTGCGATGGGATTTGACAGTTATCAACTCATTAATAAAATTCCGTTAATGCAACAAGCCCCTTACCTGCAACATTGGGGACAAACAGGGGTATTAAAGCTAGACGAAAATAATATTCTTACCCGCAGTTTACTTTGGGGAACTTACCAAGCGGATAAGGTGGTATCTATTGCTGTGGAATAATAAAACATCAGATAAAAGCATTGATATAAGTACAACCAGTACGGTTAAAGGTCGTATTACCGAAGACTTTGCCAAACAGTACTTATTAAAACAAGGGCTTACCTTTATCGAATCTAACTTTCATTCTCGCCAAGGAGAGGTTGACCTTATCATGCATGATGGTGAAACCTATGTATTTGTTGAAGTAAAATATCGTAAAAGTAATGCCTTTGGTGGCGCGATATCAGCGATATCGGTTAGTAAGCAAAATAAAATTAAACATTGCGTAACATTTTATCTGCATCAAGCCGGTTTAAATGAATATAATACGCCTTGCCGTGTCGATGTAGTGGCACTTGTAGGTGATATTAATCAGCCACAGGTAACCTGGATAAAAAATGCTTTTTAGGCCGCTCAACTTATCAAATAGACTACTTATTTTAATCAACGTTCCGGAGTCAGTTTTCAATGCTAGAACAGATCAAAAACAATTTTACTGAAAGCATACAAACACAAATTGCCGCTAGCGAATTATTGGCTTCCCCCATTGAACATGCCGGTATGATGATAGTTCAATGCCTTTTAGGTGGAAATAAAATCATATCATGTGGCAATGGCGGCTCTGCAGGGCATGCCCAACACTTTTGTTCTCAATTACTGAATAAATATGAAACAGAGCGCCCTAGCCTTCCCGCTATTTCACTAAATAGTGATATAGCAACGCTTACTGCTATCGCCAATGATTACCAATATGATGAGGTTTTTTCTAAACAAATAAGAGCCCTGGGTCATAACGGTGATGTATTGTTAGCGATATCAACAAGTGGTAATTCACGTAATATAATAAAAGCCATTGAAAGTGCTGTGTCTCGTGATATTCCGATCATTGCTTTAACAGGGTTTGATGGTGGTGATATATCTGGTTTGTTAGGTGAGAATGATGTTGAAATCCGTGTTCCATCGGCAAGAACATCAAGAATACAAGAAGTGCACTTAATTGTACTACACAGTTTATGTGAAATTATTGACAGCACATTATTCCCTCAAGGTGATTCATAAATGCCTATACCAAAGCAAGCCACGTTAATATTGTCTAATAAAAAAACAGCCCGTATTGCAACGTTACTTATGCTGATTTCTGCACTAAATGGTTGTGCTGTTGCGACGGTCGTCGCCGTAACTACGGGTGCAACAATGGTTACCGACAGACGCACATTTAGTAAACAAATTGATGATCAAAGTATTGAGTTTTTAGCTCATAATGCACTTAATAAACAAAAAGCATTGGCTAAAAATACTAACCTACACATTGTTAGCATGAATGGTACCGTTTTAATTGTAGGACAGGCGCCTAATAGCTACCTTAGAGACTTAGCGATTAAAACGATACAAGATACGCCTGATATCGTTACCATACACAATCAGATACGTATTAGCTCCACCGCTGGCATAACGACTAAGAGTACTGATGTATGGCTAACATCAAGAGTAAAATCAGCATTACTCGCTAACGGTGATGTTAACGCTAAAGATATTAAAGTTATCACTGAGAACGCTGAAGTATTTCTACTCGGATTAGTCACTAAAGAGGAAGCTGAAATTGTGGTAGAAATTGCCCGTAATATCAATGGTGTCAGCCGGGTGTATAAAGCCTTTGAGTATATAAAACCGACCATATCTACGACGAATTAACACCTATACTTAGACGCTTTAAGACCTAAAAATTCTGTTATTGGTATACAAACAATAGCTATTGATATACAAAACAGAGTTATCTCTATACAAAAAAGCCTGTAGATATTAATAATATCTACAGGCTTTTTATTATAGTGTTAGTAAAAACGAACACTATTTAATAACTTTCAAACTCGCTTTGCTTTTTACTTTGGGTTTGTTCGATTTTTCTTTTTCATTACCCGTAGAAGCAACACTACTTAGTGTAGATCTTGGTTTTTCTGGCGCTTCGTTAACGACATTGTCTTCATCCTCAGTAGGATGTTCTATTGGCAATGAAGTACCTGCCCCATTTTCTTTAGCATAGATAGCACCTATAGCACCATAAGGTACGGTAATGTGCTCTAACTTCCCGCCAAAACGAGCACTAAATTCAATGGCTTTATCACCTAAAGCGATTGTACCAACAGCTGAAGCAGCAACATTTAGAACAATTTGCCCATCCGCAACATAACTCATTGGCACTAATACACCATAAACATTAACGTCTACTGTAATGTAAGGAGTAAGATCATTATCTGAAATCCACTCGTAG
>Ga0308012_10000328_pt1 | contig 30084 bp, 24 predicted proteins | sample Neamet179_FD_203133 | JGI IMG/M metagenome (GOLD analysis project Ga0308012, IMG submission 203133) | Marine microbial communities from water near the shore, Antarctic Ocean - #179 | ecosystem: Environmental > Aquatic > Marine > Unclassified | place: Southern Ocean | collected 2014-07-25 | reverse complement strand
CCATATTATGCGGTTTTCGGCAATTGCCGTTAGAAAATCTTTCGCCTCGATTATAATCTGGTCTTGGTAACCGGTCCCATGCCCTGGCCCTTGGCAAAACGGTAGATAATCTGGATGAGCAGGGCCTGTGAGTATTTTTCGAAACCCGCGTTCTTCCTGAGGACCTTCGGTGGTGTATAGCCAAAGCGCATTTTGATCTTCTTGGTCAAAGCGGATATGACCTTTTGTTCCATGTATTTCATAGGCATAGCCCATTTTTCGGCCTGTAGCGACGCGGCTGAAAAACATATGCCCCTGCGCGCCGCTTTCAAAGCGACACATCATTTGTGCTTGGTCATCGTTGGTTACCGTTTGGCCATCACGGACCTTGTGCACGGTTTCCACCGAGGCGCTTAGCGTCTTGATTGGTCCCATAAAAGCATGTGCTGCATTGATCATATGTGGAGCTAAATCTCCCATAGTCCCATTGGCTGCTCCCTGTGCTCGCCATCCACCGATTTCAGGGTCTGCAAAAAAATCTTCTGTCATCTCGCCACGAAACCACGTGACCTCACCTATACGACCCTCGGCAAGAAACTTGCGGACTTGTTGTGAGGCAGGGGTGCGAATGTAGTTGAACCCCACCATGTTGGAAATACCGGCAGCTTTGGCCGCAGCTACCATGGACCTGCTTTGCTCAAGTGATATCCCAAGGGGTTTTTCACATAATACTGGCTTACCAGCAGCAAGGGCTGCCAAGGCGATGTCGTGGTGGGTGGCTTGCGGAGAGGCTATTACAATCGCTTGAATATCTGAGTCGGCAACCATTTCGCGCCAATTAGATGTTGCTTTTTCAAACCCGTAGGCTTTTCGGTAGATTTCAGCACTTTCGGGAGTACTGGCACAAATTGTAACTAATCGGGGCCGTAGCTCCGTGTCAAACACACTGGCCACTGATGCAAAGGCAACGGAATGCGCCTTCCCCATGTAACCACCACCAATAATTCCAATGCCTATGTCACTCATGTCACGACTTTCCACGCTGTTTGCAACCGGTTGCAAGAAATTGATATAGTGGCGCTATGGTCATCGTCAATACAATATATTAATGGAAGGCAGCATCACTCAGCTTGTGGTTTTGATCAAACCTAAATTGATGGAAATGCAGCTTTGGAGTTTTTTGTACAATGTGGCCTCAGACTAAGCTGAAGCCACATTACAGACCTTCTAACGTGTGTTTTCAGTTAAGCGCCGCCGCACATATGTTTGAACGGAATCAATCATTGGGTCCATATGGGGTTCTTCAAAAAAGTGGCCAGCGCCTTCAACTTCTTGGTGAGTAACTGTGATGCCTTTCTGCTCATGCAGTTTATTTACCAAGGTTACCGTATCCGCAGGAGGGGCTACGCGGTCAGCTAAGCCGTTGATCATCAGGCCAGAAGCCGGGCAGGGCGCTAGAAAGCTAAAATCATACATATTGGCCGGCGGGCTGACACTAATGAAGCCCGTAATCTCAGGACGGCGCATCAGCAATTGCATACCAATCCAAGCACCAAAACTGAAACCAGCAACCCAGCAATGTTTGGAGTTGGTATTCATTGATTGTAAGTAATCTAACGCCGAGGCTGCATCACTCAGCTCACCGATTCCTAAATCATATTCACCCTGTGAGCGGCCTACACCTCGGAAATTGAATCGTAAAACAGTGAACCCCATATTATAAAAGGCATAATGCAAATTATACACAACTTTATTATTCATCGTACCGCCAAACTGTGGATGCGGATGTAATACAATTGCGATCGGCGCGTCTTTAGTTTTTTGAGGGTGGTAGCGGCCTTCGAGGCGGCCTTCAGGGCCAGGGAATATCACTTCGGGCATATCGTTCCTTTGGTGTGTTTTGGGCGCATGCTTTGCTTGACCTTGGACAAGTGTCAGCTTAGAACCATTCTAAATCTATTTGCGGCGCGCCGCTCTAAGAACGGAGTTACGCAACCGACGCGGGTAGGTCAATAAATTTGAACGAAATAGGCCTGAGATGCCGCATGAAAGTGTGATTTAACATGAAACTTTCCACAAAAGGCCGTTATGGAATGGTCGCTCTGGCTGATTTGGCGTTTCTGGCGCCAACAGAATTGGCCTCGCTCACAGAAATTGCCCGGCGTCAGAATATATCGTTGCCATATTTAGAACAGCTTTTTGTGAAATTGCGCCGCGCCAAATTGGTAGAATCCATGCGCGGACCAAACGGTGGCTATAGATTAGCGCGGCCAGCCTATGATATCCGAGTGATTGATATCCTTGCAGCCGTGGATGAAACCTTGGATGCTATGCAAAAAGGAGTGGGGGCATCTGGTGGGGTGTCGGGCAGCAGGGCGCAAAGCGTGACCAATCGCTTATGGGAAGGGCTTAGCGCGCATGTTTATGTCTATCTGCATCAGACAAGATTATCTGATGTGGTCTCGAACACTCTGTCGCCCTGTCCCGCAGTGCCAAACCTTTTTGAAGTGGTCGACGAATGACCCGCCGAGTTTATCTCGATTACAATGCCACGAGCCCCCTGCGCTCCGAATCACGTGAAGCAATGCTTGCGGCGATGGATGTGGTGGGCAATCCATCTTCGGTACATTCTGAGGGGCGTAGCGCTAAATCTATTGTGGAGCGTGCTCGCAACCAAATATCTGAAGCTTTTGGCTGCGGAGCGCATGATATAGTTTTTACTGGCAGTGCTACGGAAGCGGCTGCCTTGGCGCTTAAGGATCGTGGGTTTAGCGCTGGTGATGTTGAACATAACGCTGTCGCAGCTTGGGCGCAGCCTAATTTAAATGTTACTTCCGGCCAAGTTATGGTGGCAAATCCGGCCAAAACCGCTTTGCAACTGGCGAATTCTGAGACGGGAATTGTGCAAGTTGTACCGCATGGCATAGGATTTTGCGATATGACGCAAGCCTTTGGTAAGCTGGCTACTTCTTTCATCTGGAGCGGTGCTGAGATGGCCTGTGCCTCCGCCCACAAACTGGGTGGACCCAAGGGGGTCGGCTGCCTTTTGTTAAAGCCAGGCCAAGAAGTTACGGCGCAAATCCACGGCGGTGGTCAAGAAATGGGTCGACGCGCAGGCACTGAAAACGTGATAGGTATAGCAGGATTTGGCGCTGCAGCAGAATCTGCAGCGCGCGATTTAGCCGATGGTAAATGGGCCAGAATTGAGAAACTTAGAAATATTCTAGAAAAGGCACTGGAAGGCAGCGGAAAACCTCTTATTTCAGTAGGAGCCGACATGGCTAGGCTGCCTAATACAAGCTGCTTCGCAGCCCCGGGCTGGAAAGGTGAGACCCAAGTAATGCAAATGGACTTGGCGGGATTTGCGGTCTCTGCGGGTTCTGCTTGCTCGTCTGGCAAGGTAAAAGCCAGCCGAGTATTGCGCGCGATGGGATATGATGACGATGTAGCGAGCTGCGCAATACGCGTTTCGCTGGGTTTGGAGACAACGGAAGATGAAGTAGAACAGTTTGCCACAGTTTGGCTAGCTGCTTATGGAAGGTTTTTGGCACGCAAAGCGGCCAGATAGGGAATGTGATGGTGATGGATGACGTTCAGGTCAAAGATGGTGTAGATGCCCAAACTGTAGATGCGGTTAAGGCTTTGTCCGGTGCATATAAATATGGATGGAATACTGAAATCGAAATGGAATATGCGCCAAAAGGCCTATCCGAAGATATAGTTCGATTGATCTCATCTAAGAATGAAGAACCCGAATGGATGCTAGATTGGCGTTTGGCGGCCTACCGTCGTTGGTTGGAGATGAAAGAGCCAGATTGGGCCATGGTTGATTACCCAAAAATCGATTTTCAAGATCAATATTACTACGCTCGTCCAAAAAGTATGGAGGAGAAACCAAAGTCTTTGGATGATGTGGATCCCAAGCTATTGGAAACTTATAAAAAGCTCGGAATACCATTAAAAGAGCAGGCCCTTTTGGCCGGAGTCGAGGCGCCAGAGGGCGAACGTCGAGTTGCGGTAGATGCAGTATTTGATTCAGTCTCCGTTGGCACCACCTTCCAAGCTGAGCTAATGAACGCTGGCGTGATTTTCTGTTCGATTTCTGAGGCTATCCGAGAGCACCCCGAGTTGGTGCGTAAATATCTTGGCACAGTGGTGCCGGTCTCAGACAATTACTATGCAACGCTGAACTGTGCGGTGTTTTCTGATGGCTCTTTTGTATACATTCCACCGGGCGTGCGTTGTCCGATGGAACTTAGCACTTATTTTCGGATAAATGCGGAAAATACTGGGCAGTTTGAACGTACTTTAATCATTGCGGATAAAGAGTCCTACGTGAGCTATCTAGAGGGTTGTACTGCTCCTCAGCGCGACATAGCGCAATTGCATGCAGCGGTTGTGGAATTAGTTTTACTGGATGATGCGGAAATAAAATATTCAACCGTACAAAACTGGTATCCCGGTGATGAGAATGGCAAAGGCGGGATTTATAACTTCGTGACCAAACGCGCAGATTGCCGCGGTGACCGCTCAAAAGTGATGTGGACCCAGGTCGAAACGGGTTCCGCGGTGACGTGGAAATACCCATCCTGCGTATTACGCGGCGATGATAGCCAGGGTGAATTTTACTCGATTGCAATTGCAAACAATATGCAACAGGCTGACACAGGCACAAAGATGGTGCATTTGGGTAAAAATACCAAATCGCGCATCGTCTCTAAAGGCATCAGTGCTGGCAAAGCGCAAAATACCTATCGTGGTTTGGTTTCGATGCACCCTAAGGCTAAAAATAGCCGAAATTACACCCAATGCGACAGCCTACTAATTGGTGACAAATGTGGTGCCCATACGGTGCCTTATATTGAAGTAAAAAATAACTCTTCCAGGGTTGAGCATGAGGCCACCACATCAAAAGTGGATGATGACCAGCTATTTTACTGCCGGTCACGCGGCATGGGAGAAGAAGATGCCGTGGCTTTGGTGGTAAATGGGTTTTGTAAGGAAGTGCTACAAGCGCTGCCGATGGAATTCGCCATGGAGGCGCAGGCGCTGGTAGCAATATCTCTCGAGGGATCCGTTGGATGATCTGGACTGACCGTTGAGTGATTTTCAACTAGATGTCTAAAATGGCGTAAATAAGTGTTGAAACAAAATTAAGGCCATTCCAGGCTGCAGGAAGTTAAAATGTTAGAAATCAAAAATCTATGCGTCCAACTTGAAGAAGAAGATAAACAAATTCTTAAGGGTGTTAACTTATCTTTGGAGGCGGGCAAGGTCCATGCTATTATGGGCCCTAATGGCTCTGGAAAATCTACTCTCTCTTATGTGTTGTCTGGCAAGGGTGGCTATGAGGTTACTGAGGGCTCGGCACATCTGGAAGGCAATGATATCCTAGAGATGGAACCTGAGGAACGTGCAGCGGCTGGATTGTTCCTCGCATTTCAATACCCGGTGGAAATTCCCGGTGTGGGCAATATGACCTTTTTGCGTACAGCGGTGAACTCACAACGCAAATTGCGTGGCGAGCCTGAAATGAGTGCAGGTGAATTTTTAAAAGTTGTGCGTGCCAAGGCCAAAGACCTTAAAATAGATGCAGACATGCTAAAGCGCCCCGTCAACGTTGGGTTTTCCGGTGGTGAGAAAAAGCGTAATGAGATTTTACAAATGGCAATGCTTGAGCCCAAAATGTGTATTCTCGATGAAACAGACAGCGGTTTAGATGTGGATGCGATGAAGCTTGTTGCCCAAGGAGTTAATGCCCTGCGGGATGGTAAGCGGACTTTTCTAGTGATCACTCACTACCAGCGCCTGTTGGACCATATAAAGCCTGATGTCGTGCACATCATGGCAGCCGGGCGCATCATCAAATCTGGTGGCCCTGAATTGGCACTTGAAGTTGAAAATAATGGCTATGCCGACTTGTTGGAGGAGACAGCCTAATGGTTGCGTCCTCTCCAAAGGTAATATCTGACCGCGCGCTGCATGACGCAGAACTAATCTCTAATTCTGGTGCATGGGCAAAAAATGCTCGTCAATTAGCATCGGCACGGGCACAAGAACAGGGCCTGCCGCAGCGGCGTGACGAATATTGGAAATACACGCGCCCTGACGTGTTTGTGCAAAAAAATGTAGCACTCATACCTCAAGCATGCCCTGAAATTGGTATTTTTGCCGATCAGATGAAGACTGAAATCGTATTTGAAAATGCTAAGTTGGCTACCCATCATCTTCCAGAGATCGATAATTGCAAGATTGAAAGCCTGTCGAATGCCAGCACCTTAGATTTGCATTGGGTGCAAGATATTTATGGAAAGCTGGAATTGGCGGGCCAAAAACCAGTTGAGCGATCGTTAGCGGCCTTGAATACTGCGATGGCCACTGAGGGACTTCTAGTACATGCCACAGGCCAAGTGAGCAGCCCTATTCGTATCCATTCAGTGTCCATTGGCATTACTGATGCAGTGATCCATCACGTTGTGAAGGTGGAGGCCGGTGCAAGCGTCACTCTGATAGAAACCGGCCAATATGGTGCCCGGAGCAATGTGGTGATTGAAGTCGATGTCGCCGATACTGGAAGTTTTCACCATATTCGTGTACAAGATGGCAAAGAGTCCCACATGCTCACGCATATTTTTGCGAGTATTGGAGCAGATGCAAAGTTTAAATCCTTCACCCTGACAACGGATGGTAAGATGACTCGTAACGAGTGTATTTTGGACCTTGTGGGTGATAATTCTTCTGTGACCGTAGCGGGCGCTTGTTTGGGCGATAGCAATTTTCATCACGATGATACAGTTTTCATCACACATGATGCTGTAAATTGTGAAAGCCGGCAGGTTTTTAAAAAGGTATTGCGCAACGGTGCTGTTGGCGTATTTCAGGGGAAGATACTTGTAAAGGCAGGCGCTCAAAAGACAGATGGGTATCAAATTAGCCAATCACTACTTTTGGATGAAGATAGTCAGTTTCTGGCTAAACCGGAGCTGGAAATCTATGCTGATGATGTTGCCTGTTCACATGGTTCAACTTCGGGGGCTATTGATGAGGAGGCACTATTCTACCTACGTTCACGCGGTGTGCCGGAGCCAAAAGCGGTTGACCTTTTGACCCTATCCTTTATCGCACAAGCCATTGGGGAAATAGAGGACCCAGACTTGGCGCAAGCAATTTTGAGCCATCTCACTGATATTTTGGAAGCGCGGTAACTGAGATGGCTGTCACACGCGATCTTGTGGAGGCGCATCTACGTCCAAGGCGGGTTATGGCTCGATTGCTCGGTATGGGCCAGCGGGAAGACAGGGCCTTTGCAATGTTGATGGGGGGCTGCGTGATACTATTCATGGCGCAGTGGCCCTATCGTGCGCGGCAAGCGCATCTTTCAGGCGAAACCTTAACGGACTACATTCAACACGATGCTTTAGGCCTAATTTTCTTGCTACCCCTTATAGCTTATGGCTTTGCAGCCTTGTTGCGCCTAATCACACGGATTTTGGGAGCTAAGGCTGATTATTACTCGGCTCGCTTGGCACTATTTTGGGCGCTTTTAGCCAGTTCTCCTGCTTTGGTTTTAGCGGGAATGGTTAAAGGGTTTATTGGTTTGGGAACTGCTAATACAATTGTTGGTGTGCTTTGGTTGGTTATATTTTTATGGGTTCTTGTGAATTCATTTATTGAGGCAGAACAATGAGTTTCATGACTAACTTGCTACGATTGACCCTAACAGACCCAAAAGCTGCTGGCGAACACATTGTGTCCTTACGATTAAGCGTTGGCGTGGCATTGAGTGCTTTCTGCGTAACAATCATTATGGCAGTAATTTTGATGTTTGTCTTAAGCGGTTTTAAGCCCACAGCAATGTTTCCTGGTTTAGCACCAATGTCACCTGTTAATCTATTCGCGATAATGGGCTTTGGCACACTTGGCCTCGTAGGCTGCATATGGCTGTCAGCAAGAGCTTTCGGTGGGGCCGGTAGATTCTCGGATGGAATTCTTGTATTTTCTTGGATTCAAATTCTGCAGGTTTTACTACAAATTTTTCAGACTGCTTTAATGATGATCTCGAACACATTGGCGGGGTTAATTAGTCTTTTTGCCACAGGTCTGTTGTTTTGGATCCTGTTTGGATTACTTACTGCTTGGTTGCATTTAGGGTCTATGTGGAAAGCGGCTTTGTGTTTTGTAATTGGCGTGATTGGCCTGTCTATGGGTAGTGCGTTTATTTTGGTTTCCCTTGGGTTTTCCCCAGAGCAGGTAGCGTTATGAGTTTCGATGTTGCACGAATTCGTGAAGATTTTCCCATCCTGTCCCGACAGGTAAACAATAAACCTTTGGTCTACTTGGACAACGGCGCGTCTGCACAAAAGCCTCAGGTTGTGATCGATGCGGTGACAACCGCATACAGTATGGAATATGCTAATGTGCATAGAGGTTTGCATTACCTTTCTAATCTTGCGACGGATAAATATGAGGCAGTGCGTGGCAAGGTGGCTAAGTTCCTAAATGCGGTTTCAGAAGATAATATTGTGTTTAATTCCGGTACTACTGAGGGGATCAACCTTATTGCTTATGGTTGGGCTATGCCACGGTTGCAGGCAGGTGATGAGATTGTTCTATCGATCATGGAGCATCATGCTAACATTATACCATGGCATTTTTTACGTGAGCGTATGGGTGTGAAATTGATTTGGGTTGATGTGGACGCCAACGGCGACCTAGATCCTGAGCGAATGATTGCGGCAATGAGCCCAAGCACAAAATTGGTAGCTATCACACAAATGTCTAACGTGCTCGGCACAGTAGTTGATGTCAAAACCATAACTCAGGCAGCGCATGCCCTTGGAGCAGCTGTTTTAGTGGATGGATCACAGGCAGCAGTGCATATGCCGGTGGATGTACAAGATATTGGTTGCGACTTTTATGCGATCACTGGTCACAAACTTTACGGACCCAGTGGTTCTGGCGCGATATATATTCGGCCCGAGCGAATGGCTGAGATGCGACCTTTCATGGGTGGTGGAGATATGATCCGTGATGTGGGGCGTGACGTAATTACCTACAACTCCCCACCGATGATGTTTGAAGCTGGGACACCTGCTATTGTGCAGCAGATTGGCCTTGGCGTGGCGCTAGATTATATGATGGATATTGGCATGCACAATATTTCTGATCATGAACAAAACCTATGCAGTTATGCTCGAAAAAGGTTAGATGGGTTGAATTGGCTCAATGTGCAGGGACAATCGGCGACTAAGGGTGCAATCTTCTCGTTCACGCTCAACGGACCGGCTCATGCACACGATATTTCGACAGTGCTGGATAAAAAGGGTATTGCAGTAAGAGCAGGTCATCACTGTGCCCAGCCTTTAATGGAGTATCTGGGTGTCACTGCTACTTGTCGTGCCAGCTTTGCGATGTACAATAATGAAGCAGAAGTTGATGCACTGGTGGATGGTTTAGAATTTTGTCAGGAGTTGTTTGGTTAGGACACATTAATATTTGCAACAGCTACAAGGCAAAATTTTAATTTTTTAGAGGTTTTAAATATGCTCCACTTGCAAACTTTTGAAAATATGTGAATTTACTCAGCGCCTTCGATTAACATCAAGTCAGTCTCGGAACATTCATCTCTGATTACTTTAGCTGCTTGGTAGTCATCACTCAGGTAAAAAGTCTCTGCCGTTTTAAGGCTGTCAAACTCAATCATCATCACTATACCTGTGGTATTGCCCTCATATCGCTTAGCGTTGGGGCCCCTGGCTAATACTTTGCCGCCATGAGCCTTAATTACAGGGCCAGCCATACCAGAGAATACGACAAACTTTTCTTTGTCATACACACGTATGTTAGCAACCAAATATCCTTTAGGCATTTTAACATCCTCACTTTAATTGATATCTCCAGCACCAATATAAATATTGATGCTGGAGATATTACTTAACTAATTAGTCATTTAGGGCTACTCCAAGCGCCAAAATCTTTTGCATCTATGGAAAATTCGTAACCTACGAATTCTTCATCTCCGTTTACCCACCCATCGTGTCCCGGTGCGAAAGTGTAAGCATCACCTGCGTGTACTGTAATTTCTGAACCATCATCATGGGCGACAGTCATTGAGCCTGACATTACGACGCCGACGTGGGCAGCTTGGCAGCTATGACCGCCAACAAGCGGCTTAACGCAATCTGACCATTTCCAACCTGGCTGCAACACAATTTTTGTGGCAGTTGCTACTCCCAAATTTACTGATGCCGAATGAGTTTTAGCAGGCTCTTTTACAAGGTCAGGATTGCTGAATGATTTACTGGATAATGAACTAGACATAAAGAACTCCATTAAGATAATTTTCATCCCATATTGCACTAATAGTATTTAGCTTAATTTTATTAGTGTTTTTTAGGTAATGATTTTTACAAATATAATCAAAGTAGATAATAATAGTCAAATTACTGAATCTTTTCCAACTTTGTATTGTAAGTGAATTTTAAAGCAACAGCACGGAAGTGCTCAGAAAAGGACTTTAACTAGTCAAAATAAGATACAATTCAAAGCCCAAGACTTTCACAAGTCTCTATCCGAGTCCGTTGCGCGCGCACCGATGGTTTTGGCAAGCATTAGAAAGATGAAAGACCACCTCACGCCGCAATCCGCATCGATGGGTGGGGATTATTGGGGGGAGTCCGATCTCAACACGAATAAAGCAGTTCTGGATTTCAAAAAATAGTCTGGGGGTTAGTCTGGGACTCTAGTGCAAATAAGGCCCCAGACGTTCCCGTTTCGTCTTTTTCGATTTTTCAGAATATTAGCCAATTTACCTCATAAGCATTTGTTTTTATCATATAAAATTTGGAGCGGGTAGAGGGAATTGAACCCTCAACTAGAGCTTGGGAAGCTCGCGTGATACCTTTTCACCATACCCGCACTTTTTTTTCTGGTTAATGGGTTCTCTGGGTGTCGTCAACGACCAAAGCTACCACGATTAGCGCCGCCTGCGCCGCCGTCCGCTGCCATTACTCAGTCCACCACCGGTATTGAAATTCACATCTGGCAACGGAACAGTGGTTCTGAGCAGAGTGAAAGGATCACCAGAGTTTGGAATTGCAGAGGCATTGACAAAATGTTCTTGGAACTTTGGCTCGATTGCTGTTTCTATTTTTTCGATCCTGCCCACTGTCTGCTCGATAGCTGCACGTTGTGAAATATCGATTAAAGCAATTCGCGCGCCAGTGCCCGCCGCGTTGCCCGCAGAAGTTACTTTCTCAAACGGTACGTCTGGGATCATCCCTAAAACCATAGCATGTTTGGGTGAAATATGGGCACCAAAAGCACCTGCTAAAACCACACGATCTACTTTGTCGACCCCAAACTTATCCATTAACAACCGCGCACCTGAATAAAGTGCAGCTTTTGCCATCTGAATCGCACGGATATCTGGGTTGGTAACGGTAATTTTTGGTCCACCTGCCAAGCCACCATCATACATCACATAGCTGTGCGTACGGCCATCCAAGACACAGCGTTCGGTACCGGTTTGCTCAGATGAACCAATTAGGCCGGAGGGATCCAATAGGCCCGCCATACGCATTTCTGCAATAGCTTCAATAATCCCAGAACCGCAAATCCCAGTCACACCACTATCTTTAATAGCTTCCCAAAAGCCGTCTTCGTCCGACCATAGCTCGCACCCGATTACGCGAAACCTCGGGTCTTTTGTGACCGAGTCGATCTCAACTTTCTCAATAGCGCCAGGAGCAGCACGCTGGCCAGAACTTATTTGAGCCCCCTCAAATGCGGGGCCAGTTGGTGACGAGCAGGCCAAAACTTTTTCTTTATTACCAAGTAAAATTTCTGCATTAGTACCTACGTCGACGACCAAAACCAAATCTTCAGATTTATTTGGCGCCTCTGACAGGGCCACCGCGGCGGCATCTGCTCCCACATGTCCCGCGATACATGGCAGGATATAGATCCGCGCACTTGGATGTATTTTAATGTCCAGTTGATTTGCAAAAAGTCTTAGTGCGTTCGAAGTGGCTAGCGCGAAAGGCGCCTGACCAAGCTCAAATGGATCAATGCCCAGAAACAAGTGATGCATCACCGGATTACAGACAAAGACAGCATCCATTATTAAATTTTTGTCAATTTCAGCATCGTCAGAAATTTGTGTGAAAAGGGCATCCATCCCATCGCGCACAGCCCGAGTCATTTCCTTGTCGCCACCTTTATTCATCATGGCATAGCTAACGCGGCTCATGAGATCTTCGCCAAACCTGATCTGCGGGTTCATCAGGCCAGACGATGCAATCACTTCCCCCGTACGTAGATCGCAGAGATGTGCCGCAATAGTAGTTGAACCCAGATCCACCGCCATCCCGTAGATAGTACCCTCATAAAGCCCAGGCCAAAGGTGTATAATTTGTGGATTTGTTTCTCCATCGGCGTAATGAACGGCACATGTAACCTTCCATTTCCCTTTGCGTAGGACCGGCTGCATTTGTGGTAAAATATTAAAATCAGCCTGCACGTCCGTAAGCTGCCACTGTTTATGCAGCGCATCGATCAAGCGCTCAAGGTCACCGGAAGGATTGTGCATGTCCGGCTCTTCAACTTCTACATAGTAAAGCCTCGTTGAAGGATTTACGGTAATATCAATAACTTCAGCTCGCTTACGGACTACTTGCTTGTGCACTTGGCTTTCTGGTGGGACGTCTATTATAATATCGCCCTGAACTGTAGCCTGACAGCCTAAACGTCGACCATCTATCAAGCCTCGTTTATCTTTATAGCGCTGTTCGACTGAATTCCATTCCGACAGTGCGCCCTTAGCTACGGTCACACCGTGTTTGGAAAACTCTCCATAACCAGGTGTAATTTGGCATTTAGAACAAATACCTCTACCACCACAAACAGAATCTAGATCAACTCCCAATTTTCGTGCAACGGTCAAAATTGGTGTCCCAGTTTCGAACCTTCCACGTTTGCCTGAGGGGGTAAATAAGACTAAATGTTCCTGTGTCATATCCCAAACCCCTACCAAAGTATTTAGATAACCTACGCCTCATCTCATCAGGTTAAGGTGCTTGAACGGCTGAAAATGGTCTATCAGCGGCACATCTCACAAAAAGAAAGACTTTATAAAATTGCTGCAAGCAAAAAGGCAACTTAATAGAGTTTTAATTGCTATTAGGTGCTTATTATGAGCTACCCCCTTTCCGATCCGTTAAAGCCGTGCGATAGGAAATTGCCAAGTGATACCTGCTTTAGGAGGACTCCAATGGAGATTCGCGAGGCCTTAACTTTTGACGATGTTTTACTGGTACCGGCACAGTCATCAGTCATGCCGTCTACGGCAGACACACGAACAAAAGTTACTAAATCAATTGACCTGAATATCCCGTTACTCTCATCGGCGATGGACACCGTTACAGAGGCAAAGATGGCCATTGCCATGGCTCAAGCCGGTGGCATGGGGGTCATTCATCGCAATTTGGATACCGAGGAACAGGCGCGACAAGTCCGCCGCGTAAAGCGATTTGAAAGTGGTATTGTCTACAATCCGGTTACATTGAGCCCGGATCAAACTCTCGCTGATGCTAAGGTCTTGCAAGAACGCTACCGAGTAACTGGGTTCCCAGTAGTGCAAGACAACCGTGTTGTTGGTATAGTTACCAACCGAGACATGCGCTTTGCAACAAACCCAAATACTCCAGTTTCCGAGATGATGTCGACTAACGATCTTGCAATACTTCAAGAGCCAGCCGATCCGCGCGAGGCCAAGGAAATGATGGCTGCACGACGTATCGAAAAACTTTTAGTAACGGATGGTTCTGGAAAATTAACAGGTCTTTTGACGCTAAGAGATCTCGAACAGGCAGTTTTAAACCCTCATGCCTGTAAAGATCATCTGGGTCGTTTGCGGGTGTCTGCTGCGAGCACTGTTGGCGATGCTGGATTCGAACGTACAATGGCTTTGATTGATGCCGGGGTGGATATGGTCGTAATTGACACTGCCCATGGTCACTCCGAAGGTGTAGCTATCGCTGTGAGGCGTGCCAAAGAGGTTGCGGGAAACACGCAGATTATTGCTGGAAACGTCGCCACAGGGGCAGCAACCGAAGCCCTAATTGGGGCTGGTGCTGATGCGGTTAAGGTAGGTATTGGACCCGGATCCATCTGCACTACCCGTATGGTAGCTGGTGTGGGGGTACCTCAACTAACAGCTATTATTGATTGTGTCGCCGCAGCCAAAGCACAAGGCATCCCAATCATTGCAGATGGCGGCATAAAATTTTCAGGTGATTTTGCCAAAGCCATTGCTGCGGGAGCTTCCTGTGCCATGGTCGGTTCAATGATTGCAGGCACCGATGAAAGCCCTGGCGAGGTTGTCCTGTATCAAGGTCGTAGTTATAAATCCTACCGTGGCATGGGTTCCTTAGGAGCCATGGCACGAGGTTCTGCTGATCGCTATTTTCAAAAAGATGCAGCCAGTGACAAATTGGTACCAGAAGGTATCGAAGGGCAGGTGCCTTACAAAGGCCCAGCGGGAAATGTTTTACATCAGTTAGTGGGCGGTTTGCGTGCTTCTATGGGATATACTGGCTGCGCCACGGTCGAAGAGATGCGCCATAATTGCGAATTCGTGAAAATCACTGGTGCGGGTTTGAAGGAAAGTCATGTGCATGACGTCCAGATAACTCGCGAAAGCCCCAACTATCGGATAGGCTAGATGACACCTGGGGCGCATGTTGCGGCAAAAATTGAGGTGCTTGAAGCTATTCTGTTGGGGGTGCCCGCAGAAAAAGCATTGACGAATTGGGGACGGGGTAATCGTTTTGCTGGCTCTAAAGATAGGGCCAACATCCGTGATCTTGTTTTTCAAGCTATTAGGTGCAGGCGGTCAGCAGGTGCTTGGCCAGATGCGAGTTCTGCGCGAGCTTGGGCTATTGGAGCTCTACGTGCCAATGGGGTGGACCCCGCTCAGCTGTTTACTGGGGTAGGACACTCACCAACTGAGTTGAAAGCCTATGAACTAAAGACGCAGGCCATTTTAGAGCTGGACGCATGGGATATTCAGGACTGGACGGCCCAAGAACTTAAAATGTTCTATGGAGATACTAAGGCACGTGAGATGGCTCAGGTTCTGCGGCATCGCGCACCTATTTCACTCAGGGCTAATTTACAGAAAACATCTTTAGCTGAGTTGCAATCAGCTCTAGCTCGCGCCGATATCATTACTAGCGTTAATCCTATTTGTAAAACAGCGCTCACCGTGCATAGTAACCAACGCCGTGTAGTTTTGCAGGAGGCTTTTGCTAAAGGCTGGTTTGAGCTTCAGGACGCTGCATCGCAGGCGGTAGCTGCGGCGATACCTATTGAGGGTCGTGTCTTAGATTACTGTGCGGGCGGTGGTGGAAAAGCATTAGCTTTAGCAGGGCGCTCAGGAGCCAAAATTTTTGCTCATGACGTAAATTTGGCACGTATGACTGATATTTCCACCCGAGCGGTGCGCGGTGGACATGATATTGAGGTGATATTACCCTCTGCATTAGATCCAATGGCGCAGTTTAATACGGTCGTTTGTGACCTTCCTTGCACGGGCAGCGGCGCATGGCGACGGTCCCCTGAGGGTAAGTGGAAATTAAAAGAATCTGACCTTAAAAAATATTGTGAACTCCAACGCAATATTTTGGCTAAATGCTCGCAGCATGTCGCCGCTGGCGGGACACTCGCTTTAATAACATGTTCAATTTTCCAGGCCGAAAATCAATTACAACGTGATTTTCTTTTAAAATCTTACCCAGAACTGAGTTTTGTTATGGATAAGCAATATCTCCCGTCAACAGAAAATGATGGTCTGTATTTAGCAATTTTTAAAAAAATTAAATAAATATTATATTTCTCAAAAATAATAACTAACCGTATTTCGCACATATGTCGGTTTTTAAATCAATAGCAGCACCAATTTTGTAATTTGTTCAGCTACCAAGCTAATGTTATTTTTCATACCAAAGGTTATTTATAGGCTCAGTCTGTGGCAGCAAAGACCACAGTCAAGAAAAGTAGCTTCTAAACAATAGTGCACAAGCCATTTTATAATCAGATCAAAAGCCGGTTCTTAGGATCGATTCTGTCAACAATGGCAGCCTCGGTCTGCCACATTCAGCCCTTGATGCAGTAAAACTAACTGAGATGTCCTCACATCAACCGTTAAATTACACCTAGTTCCAAAATATTCTTGATATGTTCTTGTTTTAGCCCCATAGAGGAACAATAAGAGAACATTACATCATTGTCCCCCCGATCAGGGTGTGGAATAAGGAGTGTGAAACAATGGCAACGGCAGATTTACTCAAAATGGCACCAAAATTAGGCGACCGTCAAAAAGCGCTAGACAGCGCTCTGGCACAAATCGAACGTCAGTTCGGCAAAGGTTCAATAATGACACTAGGGGATGACGCTGTCATTCCAGGGATTGAATCTACTTCTACTGGATCAATTGGGTTGGATATTGCTCTGGGAATTGGGGGTTTGCCAAAAGGGCGGATTATTGAAATCTATGGCCCAGAATCCTCAGGTAAAACAACTTTAACACTTCACTGTGTAGCCGAAGAGCAGAAAAAAGGTGGAGTTTGTGCTTTTGTGGATGCGGAGCATGCACTAGACCCACTTTATGCTCAAAAACTTGGTGTGAATTTAGATGATTTACTCATTTCACAGCCAGACACTGGTGAGCAAGCTCTTGAAATCACGGACACATTGGTGCGTTCTGGCGCAGTTTCGATGGTTGTAATTGATTCAGTTGCAGCTCTGACACCTCGCGCAGAGCTGGAAGGCGATATGGGCGATCACCAAGTTGGGGCACAAGCTCGCCTGATGAGCCAGGCAATGCGTAAGCTCACTGGTAGTATCAGTAAGTCTAAATGTATGGTAATTTTCATCAACCAAATCAGAATGAAGATTGGTGTGATGTTTGGTAGCCCTGAAACCACATCTGGTGGTAATGCCTTGAAATTTTATTCTTCTGTTCGTTTGGACATACGCCGCATAGGGGCATTAAAAGACCGTGACGAAATTGTGGGTAATGCTACGCGTGTCAAAGTTGTTAAAAATAAAGTGGCTCCACCTTTTAAGCAAGTAGAGTTTGACATCATGTACGGTGAAGGCATCTCTAAAATGGGTGAGCTGGTAGATCTCGGTGTTAAAGGTGGTATTGTTGAAAAATCTGGTAGCTGGTATAGCTACGGTGATGAGCGGATTGGCCAAGGCCGGGAAAATGCAAAAATATATTTGCGTGAAAACAATGCTATGGCATATGATATTGAAGCTAAAATCCGCGCGGCTCATGGTCTAGATTTTGATCGTCCAAAAGATGAACCTAAAGATAAGACTACTGCAAGTGATGACGACAATATAATCGATATATAATTTAAACAAAATTTATATTTTTAATTCAACACCTCGGAGCGTAAGTTCTGGGGTGTCTTGCTTTGGCGTGGACACTTCGAAAAAGGAGTTGTAAGTCTGCTATCAATCCAAAAAACATAAGGTTTTTGCAGACAAATGTCCACGTTGAATGATATCCGCTCCACTTTCCTTAATTATTTCGACAGGCAGGGACACCGTGTGTTACCGTCAAGCCCACTTGTGCCGCGTAATGACCCAACATTGATGTTCACCAACTGTGGGATGGTACAGTTTAAAAACCTATTCACAGGCGTAGAGACCCGCGACTATACTCGGGCGACAACGGCTCAGAAATGTGTTCGCGCCGGCGGCAAACATAATGATCTCGATAACGTAGGTTATACCGCACGCCACCATACATTTTTTGAAATGATGGGTAACTTTAGTTTTGGAGATTATTTTAAAGAAGAAGCAATATTTTATGCTTGGGAAATGATTACTAAAGAGCTCTGTATTCCAAAAGAAAAGTTAATAGTTACTGTATATCACGATGATAATGAGGCAGTTGCGTTATGGAAAAAAATTGCTGGTTTAAGTGATGATAAAATCATCCGCATAGCAACCAATGATAATTTCTGGATGATGGGGCCAACTGGTCCGTGCGGTCCATGCTCTGAGATCTTTTACGATCACGGAGATCACATCTGGGGTGGACCTCCAGGTAGCCCAGAAGAAGACGGTGACCGTTATGTTGAAATATGGAATCTCGTCTTCATGCAGTATGAACAGTTTGAAGATGGTGCGCGTATGCCCTTGGCAGCACAATCCATTGATACGGGTATGGGAATAGAGCGGGTCGCAGCCTTATTGCAGGGAACCAATGACAATTACTCTACAGATTTAGTACGGAACTTAATTGAAGCCTCAGCACATGCTACGTCAACTGATCCAGATGGTCCGGAGAAAACTCATCACCGAGTAATCGCAGATCATCTACGCTCGACATCTTTTCTTATTGCGGATGGAGTTTTACCGTCAAAAGATGGACGAGGTTACGTGCTTCGCCGGATTATGCGCCGCGCCATGCGTCACGCGCATCTGATAGGTGCTGTTGATCCATTAATGCATCGCCTTGTGCCCGCATTAGTACAGCAAATGGGAGCTGCCTATCCTGAAATAGTTCAGGCACAATCTACGATTGAAGAGACATTATATCAGGAAGAAACCCGTTTCCGAACTACATTGGATAAAGGCCTAAGACTGCTGGAAGATGAAGTTACGGATCTGAGGGCAGGTGGTGCCTTGCCTGGCGCCACAGCCTTTAAGCTTTATGACACATTTGGATTCCCGTTAGATCTCACGCAGGACGCCCTGCGCGAAAAAGGCATGTCGGTGGATATAGATGGGTTTGATACAGCAATGGCAGCTCAAAAAACCAAGGCACGTGCAGCTTGGTCTGGCTCTGGTGAGATGGCCGATGACACAATTTGGTTTGATGTCCTGGATGCCCACGGCGCTACAGATTTTCTTGGCTATGATACCGAACGTGCTGAAGGTCAGATTGTTTCTCTGGTTAGCAATGGTGCACAAGTGGAAACATCAGCCCATGGCACATCGGTCCAGCTAGTGCTCAATCAAACACCTTTCTACGCGGAAAGTGGTGGCCAGATCGGAGACCGTGGCTTGGTTGTCACTGAAACAGGCACCGTCACCATTACAGATACTCGCAAGACAGCAGACCTTTTCATCCATATTGGCACAGTAACCGCGGGCAGCATCACGAATGGTCAGGCAGCCAAATTACAGGTTGATGAGGTTCGACGTATTAGCATCCGCGCCAATCACTCTGCTACACATTTGTTACATGAGGCATTACGCCGCTCGCTTGGTGATCATGTAACACAACGCGGTTCTTTAAACGCAGATGATCGGCTTCGCTTTGATTTTAGCCATAATCAAGCATTAACAGCCGCACAGTTGCGGCAGGTACAAACCGAAGTGAATAGCATTATCCGACAAAATAGTTATGTTGAAACTCGAATTATGACTCCTGATGGTGCCCGCACGTTGGGCGCTCAAGCTCTGTTTGGTGAAAAATATGGCGATGAGGTGCGTGTTGTATCCATGGGCCACTTGTCAGAATCTGGCAAGGGTGCTTCCAAGGATACTTATAGTCTTGAGCTCTGCGGCGGGACACACGTTCGCCAAACTGGCGATATCGGTGGGTTTGTTTTACTCAGTGATGGCGCGTCGTCAGCTGGTGTTCGACGTATAGAAGCACTCACCGGCGCTGTTGCGGATACATATATCCAAAACCAGTTCAAATGTATGTCTGAAGTGGCGATAACTTTAAAAGTTCAGCCTGTTGAAGTAGCACTACGGGCGCAGCAGCTCTTGGATGAGCGCAAGACCTTGCAAAACGAAGTAGCAAATCTGCGACGTGAAGTGGCCATGTCTGGCGGTTCAGATATGGCTTTAAATGAGCCTATAATAGTAGGCGGTAAGGGGTTTTTAGCGCAGGTTTTACAAGGTGTGACTGGTCGAGACCTTCCAGCTTTAGTGGATGCACATAAAGTTAAGATTGGTTCTGGCGCTGTTTTGTTGATCGCAGATTCAGATGGCAAAGCTGCAGTGGCTGCTGGTGTGACCGAAGATCTGACAGTCAACCTATCTGCCGTTGATATAGTTAAGATTGCGGTGGCTGAACTGGGTGGCAAAGGTGGCGGTGGCCGAGCTGACATGGCGCAGGGTGGTGCTAAATCTATTAAAAACGCTGAGGCGGCGATAGCAGCTGTGAAAACATATATGGAGATTAATTAATGGCAAAAGCACTTTGGATTGCCCACGTAAACGTATTGGATATAGACCGGCTTGGAGCATACGCCTCCGCAGCAACACCTATCATCCTAGCTCATGGCGGTGTTTTTCTGGCCCGGGGTGGGACTTATGAACAATTGGAAGGGCAGGACCACACACGAAATGTTGTGGCCCAATTTCCCAGTCTGAAAGCCGCTCACGATTGCTACTATTCTGAAGGCTACCAAGCCGCTATGAAATTAGGTGAGGGTGGGTTTCAGCGCAGTTTAATGATTGTCGAAACAATCGATTAATTAAAAAGGATGCAGGCAAAGCCTGCATCCTTTTTGCCTAAGCTGACCGCGATGCGCGTTTCCGCTCATGTGGGTCTAAATGTATTTTACGTAAGCGGATTGCTTTTGGTGTGACTTCTACCAATTCGTCATTGTCTATGTAGGCAATAGCCTCCTCTAGCGACATTGTGATTGGCGTTGTCAGGCGCACAGCTTCATCTGTACCACTGGCACGCACATTGCTAAGTTTTTTACCCTTAAGAGGATTAACTTCCAAGTCGTTTTCACGATTATGCTCACCAATAATCATACCCTGATAAACATCCTCTTGGACACCAATGAAGAACCTTCCACGATCTTCAAGGTTAAAGATGGCGTAGGGAACGGATGATCCATTCTCCATAGAAATCAATACACCGGCACGACGCCCAGGAATAGCACCTTTGTGCGGTGCCCAAGTGTGAAATACTCGGTTCAAAACACCTGTACCGCGAGTATCCGTCATAAATTCGCCTTGATAACCTATCAAGCCACGTGACGGCACATGCGCGATGATACGGGTTTTGCCAGCTCCTGCTGATTTCATTTCAGCTAAGTCGCCTTTGCGATACCCGGTCAGTTTTTCGATCACTACGCCTGAGTATTCCTCATCAACATCGATTGTGACTTCTTCGATTGGCTCGTGGCGGACGCCATCCTCTTCGCGGAACAAAACACGTGGACGACTGATAGACAGTTCAAAGCCTTCACGTCGCATATTTTCGATTAATACACCCATTTGTAATTCGCCACGACCCGCTACTTCAAAAGCTTCGCCGCTTGGCGTATCAGTTACGCGTATTGCAACGTTTGTTTCAGCTTCTTCCATAAGACGCTTACGGATAACTCTACTTTGGACCTTTTTGCCATCACGGCCAGCCAGTGGGCTGTCGTTGATGCCGAAAGTTACAGAGATAGTAGGTGGATCAATTGGTAGTGAAGGAAGTGCTTCAGTGATTTCTGCCGAACAAATTGTATCGGCTACAGTTGCCTTGGTCATTCCCGCTAAAGATACGATATCACCAGCGACAGCTTCATTAATAGCAGTTTGAGAAAGGCCACGGAATGCTAAGATTTTTGTGCAACGGAATTGTTCAATTTTTGTACCATCACGCGAAAGAGCTTTCACAGATTCACCAGCCCTAAGGCGACCTGTTTCAACGCGACCAGTCAAAATACGGCCAATAAATGGGTCTGCACCTAAAGTGGTAGCCAACATCGAGAAAGGTTCCTCTGAACGTTCAGCTTGCTTTGGAGGTTCAACGTGTCGCACAATTAATTCGAACAATGCGGTAAGGTCTTTTCGAGGACCATCCAGATCTACATCAGCCCAACCTGCACGACCAGATGCGTACAATACAGGGAAATCAAGCTGCTGCTCATCCGCATCCAACGCGGCAAAAAGGTCAAAACACTCGTCTAAGGCACGATCAGGTTCGCCCTCTGGCTTATCGACCTTGTTTACTACAACGATAGGTTTCAAACCCAACGCCAAAGCTTTAGAAGTCACAAATTTTGTTTGTGGCATTGGGCCTTCGGCTGCATCTACCAATAAAACGACACCATCAACCATGGACAGAATACGTTCCACTTCACCACCAAAGTCGGCGTGGCCTGGCGTATCAACGATATTGATACGCATACCCTGCCAATCAACGGAGGTAGCCTTCGCCAAAATCGTGATGCCACGCTCTCGTTCCAGGTCATTGCTGTCCATGGCACGCTCTGTTGTGGCTTGGTTTTCCCGGTATGTTCCGGATTGTTTTAACAACTCATCCACCAAAGTGGTTTTGCCGTGGTCAACGTGTGCTATGATCGCGATATTACGCAGGTCCATTGGATGCCTCTTCCTTGCTCTCCGCGGCGATTATACTGCGCCGCGGTGAAAGGAAAGGGTTACTTTTCTGGTATTAACCCCTTTGGTGCGAATCTAAGTACCAAGATTAAAATCATACCCATGGTGAGCAGCCGCATGTGTGCCACGGATTCAAGCAAATGAATGCGCAATCCATTGTCCTCAGCCATGCCAGAAGTAATAGCCTGCATTAAAAAAGCGCCGATTGGCTCTACCTGAACCCAAAGAAAGAAAATCAAAAATCCACCAAGAACAGAGCCAAAATTATTACCAGAACCACCGACGATTACCATCACCCAAATCAAAAAGGTAAAACGTAATGGTTGGTACGAGGCAGGAGTAAGCTGACTATCGAGAGTCGTCATCATGGCACCGGCTACACCACAAATCGCCGAGCCTAATATAAAAATCTGTAAGTGTCTCGCGGTGACGTTTTTACCCATAGCTTCAGCCGCGACTTCATTGTCCCTAATAGCACGCATCATACGACCCCATGGGCTCGCTAAAGCTAACTGCGCCAGCAACAAGACTATGACAAGAACCACAGAAAACAATCCGGCGTAACCGAGTTTAACTACTATTGAGGATGCAGTGACCGGGTCAACTCCGATACTGGCAGCACGTTCTACAAAGCTTGCACTTTCTTGGAGATCAATCTCGTAAGGCACAGGGCGGGGCAGGCCAATCACATTTTTTACGCCCCTTGCCAACCAGTCCTCATTCTTCATAATCGCGATTATGATTTCAGAAATACCAAGCGTTGCGATGGCGAGGTAATCGGAGCGTAGCCCTAGCGCCGTTTTCCCAATTAACCACGCTACACTTGCGGCAAGGATACCTCCAACTGGCCAGGAAATCACGGTCATAAAGCCCCAGTCCTTGTAATTTTTGCCACCAAAATTAAGGCCGCCTAAGTATCCTGTACTGGCCGGATCAACTGCTTCAATAGCGTTAACTCCACCATCAAACACATATCTAAATAAGAAAAACCCACCTATTAAAATAACGAGTGTAGATACGGTTTTGGTGCGACCAGATTTCAGACGGGTTTGAGCTATGATGGCAGCGGTAACAGTTGCCGCTCCTAAAACCAGCCCTAACAGTACATGTAGGCCACCGGCTGCCCATGCGCCGCCTGTAGGTGGCATAGAGATTAAAACTGAGGCCAGGCCTCCGAGTGCCACAAACCCCATGATCCCAACGTTAAACAGCCCAGCAAAGCCCCACTGGAGGTTTACACCCAGGGCCATAATTGCAGAGATTAAACCCATATTTAAAATGAATAGCGCAGTGTTCCAGCTTTGGATGAAACCCGTACCGGCAATTAAGCATGCAACAATGACGAACATACTCACATTTTTTACAGAAGGTGTCATACTGATTTTCCTTTAAATAAACCAGTTGGCCGGAATAACAAAACAATAATTAAGATTGAGAAGCTAACAGCAAATTTATAATCTGTAGAGAGGAGTTGAACTAAAGTAGTGGGCTCCAAATGTTCTGGTAATAGATACTTAAGAACCTTTTTAAGCGGGTAGGTGATAAGAACTTCCGAAAAAGCAATTACGAAGCCACCTGCAATTGCACCAACGGGATTACCCAACCCTCCAACTACGGCAGCAGCAAAAATTGGTAAAAGTAATTGTAGGTAAATAAAGGGTTTGAAAGACTTATCTAACCCATAAAGCGCACCAGCCGTTGCGGCAAGAGCTGCCACAATAATCCATGTTACCATTACCACACGGTCTGGGTTGATCCCTGATAAAAGCGCTAAATCTTCATTATCAGAAAACGCTCGCATTGATTTTCCAGTACGCGTTCGGTTTAAAAACCAAAACAGTACTATCACCACAATCACAGCCGTTACTATCGTGATTCCCTGAGTAGTTTTGAATGCCAGCCCCTCTTTTAGCCCTGTCATTATTTTGAAATCTTTAGCGGATATGATGAAGCGTTCTCCATCCGCAAATCGCTGATCATTGGGGCCAATAATGAACCTGACTAAACCATTCATAACGAACATTACACCCATAGATACAATGACCAAAATAACTGGAGCTGCTTTTTGTTGTCGGTAAAATCGGTATACTAGTCTATCTGTCACCAATAAGAGTATTGCAGTAGCCGCTATTCCAAAGGGAATAGCAAGTAACGCAGTCGGCAGTGGACCAAGAGAAATACCCCAACTCTGGAACAACCACGTGACTAAGATTGTCACCATTGCACCAAAAGCCATGGTGTCACCATGTGCAAAATTCGAAAATCGTAAAATGCCATATATTAACGTAACCCCAAGTGCTCCAAGGGCTAGCTGGCTTCCATAGGCTATTGCTGGGATGAATACATAATTGGCCAGAACAACGATCGCAGTCAAAATATCAGTCATGCCTAGCCCCCCAAAAATGATTTGCGAACATCAGGGTTAGACAAAAGTGCTGCCCCAGTGTCTGTGAAGCGATTACTGCCTTGAACCAAGACGTAGCCTTTATCTGCTATAGCCAGAGCCTGCCTAGCATTTTGTTCCACCATCAATATTGAAATTCCAGTGCGTGCTACTTCAATAATCCTGTCAAACAGCTCGTCCATAACAATGGGTGAGACACCCGCGGTAGGCTCATCCAACATCAAAACTTTGGGTTGGGTCATCAGAGCCCGCCCGACAGCAACCTGCTGCCGTTGACCACCAGATAGTTCACCTGCTGCTTGTTTTCGTTTGTCGCGCAGGATGGGGAAGAGATCAAAGATTTGATCCATGGTAACCTGTATATCGTCGCGCCGTAAAAAAGCGCCCATCTCAAGGTTTTCTTCAACTGAGAGCGAAGTAAAAATATTTGATGTTTGAGGTACAAAGGCCATACCTTTTGCAACTCTATCTTGAGGCGACATACTCGTGATATCTTCCCCACCTAAACGAACAGCACCTTTATGGATATTTAGCATACCAAAGACTGCCTTCATCGCAGTAGACTTACCTGCGCCGTTGGGCCCAACAATCACCGCAATCTCTCCCGGGTTCACTGCAATTGTGCAGTTCTGCAAGATATCTGCGCCAGTGCCATAACCCCCAGTCATGTTTTCACCGATCAAAAACGGCTCAACCATCATGCCGCCCCTTTATTTTTTAATCCAGTACCTAGATAGGCTTCAATAACCTGATCATTAGCTTTGATTTCATTAATTGTACCCTGTGCCAGAACTTTACCTTCAGCCATAACTATGACTGGGTCACAAAGACGGCCTATAAATTCCATATCATGTTCTATCATGCAGAATGTGTAACCGCGCTCACGGTTTAGTCGTAGGATTGCATCGCCAATCGTGTTGAGTAGTGTCCTATTTACGCCAGCGCCTACCTCATCCAGGAATACGATCCGTGCATCAACCATCATGGTGCGACCAAGCTCCAGAAGCTTTTTCTGCCCGCCAGACAGATTGCCCGCTTTTTCATCGCGTAAATGGTCAATAGTCAAAAACTCTAGAACTTCATCAGCTTTAGCAAGTAGTGCCCTTTCTTCATTGGCAATACGCTTTCTTCCAAACCAAGTATTCCACAGGATTTCTCCAGATTGGCGTCCTGGCACCATCATCAGATTTTCGCGAACGCTCATAGAACCGAACTCATGTGCAATTTGGAAGGTGCGCAGCAGCCCTTTATGAAACAAAGCATGTGGAGGCATACCAGTTATATCTTCGCCAGCCATGGTGACCTTACCAGAGGTTGGAGGTAAAACACCTGCTATCACATTAAATAATGTTGTTTTTCCAGCACCATTAGGGCCAACTAAGCCAGTTATGGAACCCTCATGTATTTCTAGGGAAGATCCATCTACGGCGTGAAAACCTCCGAAATGGCGGTGTAGGTTTTGAACCTTTATCATGCCAACTCTCCATGGTGCAAATGCATAAACAGCCCCATTAGAAAGTGGGGCTGTTTATTAATTTTTAAAAAATTTAGCGGTACTTTACAGTAACTTGAGCACCATCAGAGTATTGTACCTGTTTGTAATTGCCAGCAGACTCACCGCTACCAATTAGTTCAACGGCAGTTGCGCCATCATAATTGATTGCAATACCAGCAGCTACAGCTTGAAGCGCAAGACCTAATTGCCCAGGGTTAATTGTAAGGCCAGGAGCATTTGCTACACTCATTACGTGGTCTTTATATACGGCCGGATCTGAAGAACCAGCTGCCTGCATTGCCAGCATAATCAAAGCTGCTGCATCATAAGATTCGGCAGCAAATGGAGATGTACCGTCAAATCCTGCCGCAGTTGCCATAGTAGCAAATATACCAGCGCCTTCACTGTTAGTACCTGGAACCTGACCAGTAGAGCCATCAATTTCAGATCCAAAATTTTCAACTAATTTTGCTGAAATCATACCATCTGGGAAGTGAAAAGTATCAAACGCACCAGAATCTAGGGCGGCGCGGACGACGCCTGATCCACCCTGATCCACATAACCAGCTACGACTAACCGATCGCCACCAGCGGCAGCAAGAGCACCAACTTCAGCAGAGTAATCAGCCTTACCATCTTCATGAGCAGCGTTAATTGTTACGGTGCCACCGGCAGCTTCAAATGCAGCTTGAAAGCTATCAGCTAACCCCTTGCCATAATCATTATTAGTGTAGGTAACTGCTACTTCCTTAATTCCTTCTTCCATAAGGACTTCAGTCATTACTACACCCTGACGTGCATCAGATGGAGCCGTGCGAAAGAATAAACCATTATCTTCTGCCGTAGACAGACCTGGAGATGTGGCTGATGGTGAAATCATTACCATGCCGTTAGCTAGAGCCACATTTGATAAAATTGCGCTGGTCACACCTGAACAATCAGCACCCATAATACCTTTAATTCCATCTGATGTGATCAAACGTTCAGCCGCGGCTGTAGCTGCACCAGAGTCGATACAGGTGGAATCAGCACGAACCGATATTACAGTGGAGCCACCTAAAAGTGCGCCGCTGGCGGTTGCCTCAGCCATTGCCAATTCAGCACCATCAGCCATATCTGGCGTAAGCGATTCAATTGGACCGGTGAAACCAAGTATAACACCAATTTTAATATCTTCTGCGGACGCAAATCCGGCAGTCAAAACGACAGCTGTTGTCGCTAAAAGCAATTTTCTCATTGTACTCTCCCAAGTTAAATATTTATCCAATGACAATGATAAGATGGCTTTGTGTAAAAAGGAAGCAAATTATCATGTAATGTCGTTTCTTTAACTGACTAGATTTTGCAAACAGAAGTTAACTAAACTGACGAGAGGCACGTGCGCCTCGTTCTCGGTAAGGTGTCGTGTCGTAGTGGGCCCGATAGCACTTTGAAAAATGAGAGGGTGATGCAAAGCCACACGCCAATGCCACGTTGATTACAGACATATCAGTCTGCATAAGAAGGTTACGAGCCTTTTGTAGTCTCAACTCCATATAATAACGTTTTGGTGATCGATTAAGATATCGACGAAACAACCGCTCTAACTGCCGCGTTGACATAGCTACATCTCGAGCCAAAGTTGCAGGACTTATTGGTTCTTCAATATTCTGTTCCATTTTTTGAATAACTAGGCTCAACTTCGGGTGGCGAACGCCAATACGGGATGGAATAGACAAACGTTGTGTATCTTGGTCTGTTCGGATGGAAGAATAGATCAGCTGATCGGCAACGGCATTTGCGAGGTCTTCACCGTGATCGTTCGCGACGAGCTTTAGCATTAAGTCAATGGAGGAGGTGCCACCGGCCGTAGTAATTCTATTACCATCAACCACGAAAACAGATTTAGTTAACTCTACATTTTCGAACTCTTCCGTAAAGCTGTCTTGGTTTTCCCAATGGATCGTAGCTCGTTTTCCATCTAATAACCCCGCTCTAGCCAGTGTGTAACCAGCCGTGCAGAGGCCAGCGATGATGGGACCCCGCCGGGCTTCACGCCTAACCCAATTCAACACTTTTTTTGTTGTGGCATTTTGTACATTTATGCCTCCACAAATCATAATTGTATCATCCCGTAAGACTTCCTGGAGTTCACTTTGAACGACAAACTCGATGCCCGCAGAACATCTAACCGGCTCGCCATCTTCCGACAGTAATATCCAAGTGTAGAGCTCGTACCCTGACATCCGGTTCGCGATGCGAAGAGATTCTACAGCCGCGGCGAAACACAGCATGGTGAAATCCTTCAATAATACGAACACAAACCGACTCGGTTTGGTGGGCGGATCTTGAATGTCGACTATTTGATCAAAAACATCCACTGAGACAACCTTTTAACAACCCAGAATAGGGTGAATAAACATTCCTTTGACCTTGAAGTACGTGAGCGTCAAGACACTTAACTTATCACACATATTTTATTGTGGTTTATCAATAAAAATCGCTATAAAGTATTAATGATAACGCTAACTCAATTCTGGAGAAAAATAATATGACCAGCTGGCTAAAATCTGATTGGCGCTTGAAACCACGAGTTCAGATGCCTGAATATACTGATCAGTTGGCCTTGGCGGAAACTGAAGAAAAATTGAGGCAATACCCTCCATTAGTATTTGCAGGTGAGGCTCGTTCCTTACGTCAGCAATTGGCAGCGGTCAGCCGTGGAGAAGCGTTCTTACTTCAGGGTGGAGATTGTGCGGAAAGTTTTCAGGAGTTTTCTGCCGATAACATACGAGATACATTTAAAGTTATGCTGCAAATGGCAATGGTACTGACGTATGGCGCTAAGGTACCTGTAGTGAAGGTTGGTCGTATGGCGGGACAATTTGCTAAGCCACGGTCTGCATCAACTGAGATCAAAGATGGCATAGAGCTGCCAAGTTATCGCGGCGACATAATCAATAATTTAGACTTTACTTCTGAGAGCCGTACACCAAATCCACAAAAAATGCTTCAGGCATACACCCAATCAGCGGCTACTCTGAACCTTTTACGGGCATTCTCAAAAGGTGGCTTTGCAGATATACATCAGGTCCACTCCTGGACATTAGGTTTCACGGAATCAGAGAAAGCTGCTGCTTATCGCGATATGGCCAATCGAATATCCGATGCTCTGGACTTCATGCAAGCTGCGGGCCTGACTTCTGAGAAAAATGCTGAGTTGAGTACAGTAGATTTTTACACATCGCACGAGGCACTTCTTTTGGAATATGAGGAGGCTTTGTGTCGGATTGACAGTACCTCCGGCAAATATGTCGCAGGATCAGGGCATTTGATTTGGATTGGCGACCGCACCCGTCAACCCGATGGCGCGCATGTAGAGTTCTGCCGCGGCGTTCAGAATCCTATTGGTTTGAAATGTGGCCCTACCACCACGGTGGAAGACCTTAAGATTCTGATGTCGAAACTAAATCCTAAAAACGACGCTGGACGTTTGACTTTGATCGCACGCTTCGGTGCAGGTGCCGTTGGAGATCACCTGCCTAGATTAATCAAAGCGGTGAAAGACGAAGGTGCGAATGTTGTTTGGACTTGTGATGCGATGCATGGCAACACCATCAAAGCGTCATCTGGATATAAAACGCGTCCATTCGAAAGCGTACTACGTGAAGTACAAGAGTTTTTTGCTATTCATCGCGCTGAGGATACAATCCCTGGCGGTGTGCATTTCGAGATGACTGGGCAAGACGTGACAGAATGTACTGGCGGAGTGCGTGATGTGACGGATGAAAAGCTATCAGATCGCTACCATACGGCCTGTGATCCACGGTTGAATGCGTCGCAA
>Ga0308012_10000327_pt1 | contig 30127 bp, 29 predicted proteins | sample Neamet179_FD_203133 | JGI IMG/M metagenome (GOLD analysis project Ga0308012, IMG submission 203133) | Marine microbial communities from water near the shore, Antarctic Ocean - #179 | ecosystem: Environmental > Aquatic > Marine > Unclassified | place: Southern Ocean | collected 2014-07-25 | reverse complement strand
TGATATTTACGAATCATTTTTATGATTTCTAATTGATGTTCTTTGTCATTAACAAAAAAACCATCTGCAAAACGTAAATTTTCACGAACTGAAACACCAAGTATTTTTGCAGCATTTGCAGCTTCTTGATCTCGCAAGTCTGCAGAACCACGCGTTCCTAATTCTCCACGTGTTAAATCTACAATTCCTACTTTTTTTCCTAAAGAAATCTCTTTGGCAATCGTTGCTCCACAACCTAATTCCACATCATCTGGATGCGCACCAAACGCTAATATATCTAGTTTCATTTGTACCTATTTAGTCATTACGAATACCGAATGACGATTATTTTTTTACTTTGGCAATTGCTTGTTCAATATCTGCAATTAAATCTTTTGTTTCTTCAATTCCTACCGAAAAACGAATTAACCCGTCTTTTATTCCTTGGTTTACTCTTTCTTCTGGAGATAATAATCCGTGCGAAGTTTGTGCTGGGCTTAACATAGTGCTCTCTACTCCTGCCAAACTCATGGATGGTTTTATCAATTCTAAACTATTCTGAAACTCCATTGCATCAATGCCTTCTTTTAATTCGAAAGACAACATTCCTCCAAAAAGTTTCATTTGTTTTTTTGCTAAATCATGCTCTTTATGTGTTTTTAATCCAGGATAATAAACACACTCAATAGCTTCATTTTTAGCCAAATATTTTGCCATTTTTAACGCGTTTTTACTCTGACGTTTTACACGTAAATTCATCGTCTTTAAACTACGTTCTAACATCCAAACGGTAAAATCACTTAAGCTTCCACCAAGATTTTTGGCCATATTCCAAATTTTATCAATATGTTCATTTGAAGCAGCAACTGCTCCCGCTAAAATATCTGAATGTCCACCCATATATTTTGAAGCAGAATGAATCATAATATCAATTCCGAAATCTATCGGAGTTTGATTTATTGGCGTTGCAAACGTATTGTCTATCATCGTTACAATATTTTTTGATGTTGCCAATTTAGAAACCGCTTTCATATCGGTGATGGTTAATAACGGATTTGAAGGTGTTTCAATATATAAAACCTTGGTATTCTCTTGAATTTTTTCCTCAAAATCTTCGATTGATAAACCTTCTGTAAATGAATATTCAATTCCGAATTTATCAAATTCTTCTACCACAAAATTATACGTTCCTCCATATAAACTTTGCTGTAAAACAATATGATCTCCTTTGTGTAAAAAAGCCAATAATGTTGTACTAACAGCTGCCATACCAGAACCAAAAATTAACGCATTTTCAGTTTTTTCTAAAGCGGCTATTTTTTTCACTAATGCTGCTTGATTTGGTGTGTTTAAATAACGTGGATACCGTTTTACATCTACGCCATCAAAAGCATACGAAGTTGACATAAAAATTGGTGAAATGGCTCCTTTAAATTGCTCGTCTTTCACTTCACCGATGTGAGTACAAATTGTATTTATTCCTAGTTTTTGGGTTTTATTCATTTCAAAAAAATTATATCAGCTAATTTAAGAAAATCGATTGATTAGTTTCTACAAAAAAACAATATCTTCGTTTTATGATATCAGTTTTACTTGTTGGAGAAGGAAATGTAGGGTCGCATTTATACAAAGCGTTTTTAAATGCTGATGAAATTACCGTTACTCAAATCAGTTCTAGAAAATTAGAAAATATTCCGCAAGCGGATGTAACAATCATTGCTGTTTCGGATGATGCTATTGCTGAAGTTTCCTCAAAAATTAAAAATGATTTTGTGGTGCATACTTCTGGTAGTGTTTCTATGAATGATTTAAAAAACGGTTCTAAAAAAGGTGTTTTTTATATGTTGCAAACTTTTTCAAAAGATAAAAAAGTTGATTTTTCTGAAATCCCTTTTTGCCTAGAAGCTGAGAACGCAAATGATTATAAAACACTAGAAATAGTAGCAAAAGCTATAGGGAAAAAAATATACCCTATAAGTTCAGAACAACGTAATACACTACATGTAGCTGCTGTTTTTGTAAATAACTTCACGAATCATTTGTATAAAATCGGAAATGATATTTGCAAAGAAAATGAGGTTCCTTTTGAAATTTTACAATCATTAATTAAAGAAACAGCTTCAAAAATTGAAACTTTATCACCAGAAAAAGCACAAACAGGTCCAGCAATAAGAAATGATAAAAAAACAATAAAAAATCACTTAAATTTGCTCGATAAAAATCAACAAGAAATTTATAAAATCTTTACAAAATCAATCCAAAATGGAGATAAGCTATAAACAATTATTACCCAATATAAATACTTTAATTTTTGATGTAGATGGCGTTCTTACAAACGGAATGGTTACTATAATGCCAGATGGTGAGTTGGTAAGACACATGAATATTAAAGATGGATATGCTCTAAAAACTGCTGTAGATAAAGGTTTTAATGTTTGTATTATTTCTGGCGGAAATAATGAAGGCGTAAGAACACGTTTAGCAAACTTAGGTATTAAAGACATTTTTTTAGGCGCTCATGACAAGATAAAGCAATACAATGAATTAGTTCGTAAATACAATTTACAACCTGAAAACGTATTGTATATGGGTGATGATATTCCTGATTTTCCAGTAATGAAATTAGTAGGATTGCCTTGCTGCCCTAATGATGCCGTTCAAGAAATACAAGGAATCTCTAAATATATTTCTAACAAAAAAGGCGGCGAAGGCTGTGTTAGAGATGTTATTGAGCAAATTTTACGAGTTCAAGGAAAATGGGACAATAATTTTAATGCAAAATATGATTAGAAATCATGTTTAACTCTTGATTCATTACAAATTTCAACCTTATACATAAATGTCGTTTCGAAATTAGCTTTTATAGCGATTAAGAAAAATCAAATAATTCTTTACTCCCTAATTTTAGAAACATGAAAAAAGTTTTTTTTACAGCGTTATTGTTTGTTTTATCAATTACAATAAATGCACAAACCATCTTTGGAAAATGGAATTCTAAAAATGAAGAAACAGGAAATATTGATTCTATAATAGAGGTTTATGAAAAAGACGGGAAAGCTTTTGCAAAAGTAATTGATATTAAAGGTTCTGAAAGAAGAAAGGCTCTTTGTGTGCAATGTGAAGATAAAAACAAAAACAAACCGATCTTAGGTTTAAATATACTTACTGGTTTAGAAAAAGATGGAGAAGAGTGGTCTGGAGGCAGCATTTTAGATCCAAGAAATGGTAAAGTTTATAACTGCTATATCAAATTAGTAAAATCAAATAAATTAAAAATAAGAGGTTACATTGGCCTTGCTTTATTTGGTAAAACGGCTTATTGGGAAAGAGCTGAGTAGTTTTTAGTTTTTAGCAAAAATAAGATTCTTCCTCATACTTCGTCAGAATGACAAACCTTTGAGACTTTGAGACTTTGAAACTTTGAAACTAAAAAAATTAATTTTTCTCTTCTAACATTGGTACAAAAGCAAAATCTCCTAATTCGTGTTTTTCAAATTCCTTTGCAGATTTTCTGATAAATAGCGTCATAATTTGAGTTGCGTCTCCCACAGGAATTAACAGCATTCCTCCTACTTTTAATTGTCCTAACAACGGTTTTGGCACAAATGGCGCGCCTGCAGTTACTATAATCTTATCAAAAGGGGCTTGTTCTGCCAAACCTTTATAACCGTCACCAAAAATAAATTTCTTTGGTTTATATCCTAATTTCGGCAAAAATAAAGACGTTCTTTTAAATAGTTCATGTTGTCTTTCTATGGAATAAACTTCGGCCTTTAGCTCTAATAAAACAGCTGTTTGATACCCAGAACCTGTTCCGATTTCTAAAACTTTATCTCCGCTTTTTATCGCTAAAGTTTGAGATTGAAAGGCAACCGTATAAGGCATAGAAATGGTTTGCTCTGCTGCAATAGGAAAAGCTTTGTCTTGATAAGCGTGAGATTCAAAACTAGAGTCAATAAACAAATGACGAGGAATATTTTTAATTGCTTTTAATACTTTTTCATCAGTAATTCCTTTTGCTTTTAATACAGTAGCTAATTGATTTCTAAGTCCTTGATGTTTTGCTGTGTCTTTCAATTCGTGGTCGGTTTCTAAAGTCTAAAAATACTAATAAATCTAAATAGATTCTTATAAAATTGTATCTTTGTTTCGTCTAATTTTTAAAATTGGAAAACACGAAATTAACGTCTCTACAATTAAGATTATCGAAGTAATCTCACTTTTATAAAATTACTTCATTTTATTCTTAAATGACAAAAAAAATACATTTATGCTAAAAGTTGGGGTTTTAGGTGCAGGTCACCTAGGAAAAATTCATCTTCGTTTATTACAAGAATCTGAAAAATATGAATTAATTGGTTTTTTTGATCCATATACAGAAAATGCACAAAAAGTAGCTGCTGAATTTGGCTATAAATTGTTTGATTCTATTGATGAATTGATTGATGCTGTACAAGTTGTAGACATTGTCACTCCCACTTTATCCCATTTTGATTGTGCTGAAAAAGCCGTCAAAAAAGGACGTCATATATTTGTTGAAAAACCAATTGCAAAGACTGTTTTAGAAGCTGAAACGATTCGAAATTTAGCAAAAGAGCACCAAGTAAAAGGGCAAGTTGGACATGTAGAAAGATTCAATCCTGCATTTATTGCAGCGAAAGAAATGATTAACAACCCAATGTTTATCGAAACTCACAGATTAGCAGAATTTAATCCAAGAGGAACAGATGTACCTGTGGTTTTAGATTTAATGATTCACGATATCGATATTATCCTTTCTGTAGTAAAATCTAAAGTTAAAAATGTACATGCAAGTGGAATCTCTGTGATTTCTGAAACTCCGGATATTGCAAACGCAAGAATTGAGTTTGAAAATGGTTGTGTTGCTAATTTAACTGCAAGTAGAATTTCTATGAAAAATATGCGTAAAACGCGCTTTTTTCAAAAGGATGCTTATATTTCTGTGAACTTTTTAAGCAAAGAATCTGAAATTGTAAGAATTCAGGATGCACCAACAGCACCAGATGAATTTGCAATGATTTTACAAAATGATGAAGGTGTTAAAAAGCAAATTTATTTTGAAAACCCTGAAGTCGTAAATAATAATGCAATTTTAGATGAGCTAGAAACTTTTGCTGATGCGATTGTAAATAACACAACACCTATTGTTACTTTACAAAACGGAACAGAAGCTTTAAGAATTGCCCAATGGGTTATTGACTGTTTTAAAACTGAAGAAAGCCTTTCGTCTTAAAAACGTAGTTAACAAATAGTGCGTTAAGGATTGAACGACATGTTTGAGCTCTTTTTATTTTTTAATAAAAAAGCGAGTAGTGAAAGCCTGTTAAAACGCCAAAATTAATATTAAAAAATAAAATACCTATTTATGAAAAATATAGCTGTAATTGGTGCTGGAACTATGGGAAATGGAATTGCGCACACGTTTGCACAATTTGATTATAAAGTTCAGTTGATTGATATTTCAGAAGCTGCACTTGAAAAAGGGATGGCAACAATCACCAAGAATTTAAATAGAATGGTTGCTAAAGAAAAAATTTCTGAAGCTGACAAACTAAAAACATTAAGCAATATTTCTACTTTTACTTCTATTAAAGAGGGCGTTAAAAACACAAGTTTAGTGATTGAGGCGGCAACTGAAAATGCAGTTTTAAAAGCGAAGATTTTTAAAGAATTAGATGAAGTTTGTGATGAAGAAACCATTTTAGCAACAAATACATCTTCAATTTCTATTACTCAGATTGCTGGGGTTACAAACAGACCTGGAAAAGTAATTGGAATGCATTTTATGAATCCTGTGCCAATTATGAAATTGGTTGAAATCATTAGAGGCTACAACACTACTGATGAAGTGATGCGTTTTACGGTTGATTTAAGTAAGAAAATTAATAAAATTCCGGTTGAAGTTAATGATTATCCTGGCTTTGTTGCCAACAGAATTTTAATGCCAATGATCAACGAATCTATTGAAACTTTATACAATGGTGTTGCTGGTGTTGCGGAAATTGATACGGTTATGAAACTAGGAATGGCACATCCAATGGGACCTTTACAATTAGCAGATTTTATTGGTTTAGATGTTTGTTTGTCAATTTTAAATGTAATGTATGACGGATTTAAGAATCCTAAATATGCACCTTGTCCTTTATTAGTAAACATGGTAAATGCAGGTAAATTAGGGATTAAATCTGGTGAAGGTTTTTATGATTATTCAGAAAATAGAAAAGCTGAAAAAGTGGCTAATATGTTTAGTTAACTGAAAACCATGAAAAATAAATTTCTGTGTTTTATATTGCTTTTTGTTGTGTTCTTTTCTTTTAGTCAAGAAAAAAAAAGGACTGTTTTAAAACCCTATAAAGTTGGTTTTTTATACAATTTTGGTATCAATGAAAATTTTATATTAAATGATGTAGATTATACATACGTTACAAATACTTATAAAGCACAGGCTTTCTATAAACTTGGACATTGGAAAAATATTGATATCGAATTAATTGTGCAACCTCAGGTTCAATTTTTAAAACATCAATTAATCAATGAGCAATTTGTAACTCCTGATCAGGAAAATTATTTAGAAAAAAGAGCTGAATTTACCAAATCGAAAACCATGAATTTATATGGATTGGAATTTGACTTTTCTGCAAAAAAACAAGTAACAGAAAGACTAGAGATACAAGGAGCGATAAGCTTAGGATTTTCTTTTATCGACACAAGAACAGAACGTTTAGCAAAAGGATTTACGTTTATAGAGAATTTTTCTTTAGGGTTTTCATACAACACACTAAAAAATTGCTACTTATATATTGGAACTAATTTAGGACATGTATCAAATTTAAATTTCCAAAAACCAAATGACGGTTATAATATTTTAGGTCTAGAAATTGGATATTCTTATGTTTTAGATTAAATAAAATTAGTTGAAAAATATTTTCATTAAACTATAATTAATATTGATAGTTTTAATATCTTTATCAAAATATTTTATAACAGATGACAATTACCCAATTAAAATACGTTTTATCGGTTGCTGAATATCAAAACTTTACGGTTGCTGCGCAACACAGTTTTGTGACGCAACCAACTTTGAGTATGCAAATTCAGAAGTTAGAAGATGAATTAAGTATTCAGATATTTAATCGTTCTAAAAAGCCGATTGAATTAACTGAAGTTGGTCAAAAAATTGTGGATCAAGCTAAGGTTATTGTTGATGAAAGTAACCGAATTTTAGATATTGTACATCAGCAAAAAGGTTTTATTGGTGGTGAATTTAAATTAGGAATTATCCCAACAATAATGCCGACTTTATTACCAATGTTCTTACAAAACTTTACTAAAAAATACCCAAAAGTAAAGTTGATTATTGAAGAATTAACCACTGAAGAAATTGTTAGAAAATTAACTGACGGACATATAGATGTGGCAATTGCTGCAACACCTTTAGAAAATGAAGCAATTAGAGAAAGACCTTTGTACTATGAGCCTTTTGTTGGCTTAGTACCTCAAAATCATCGATTATATAAAAACAAAACGATTACCGCTGACGAATTAGAAATGGAAGATATTTTGTTGCTAGAAGATGGTCATTGTTTTAAAGACAGTGTTATTAATTTATGTAGTTCCCATAAAATTGATAATAAAAAAGGATTTCAGCTACAAAGTGGAAGTTTTGATACGTTGATTAAATTATCTAAAGAAGGTTTAGGAATGACGCTTCTACCTTATTTACATACCTTAGATTTAAATGAAGTGGATAAAAGTCATTTACGTGAATTCACAAATCCACCTCCAGCAAGAGAAGTGAGTTTAATTTATCATAAATCGCAATTAAAAATGCAATTAATAGATGCTTTAAACAAAACTATTGATGGCGTTATTAGAGGTGCAATTTCTTTTTCTGATGTAAAAATCATTAGTCCTTTAAAGAGAAAATAGATCGTACACGAATATAAAAACAAATTGCAATAATTATAAGAAACTGATTTTTAAACAAAGAAAAAACCTAAACTAAAGTGACTTTAGTTTAGGTTTTTTATATTAGTGGTAATTCGTGAAAATCGTATCTTATTTTAAGAATACATTTTTTCACGTAATTCTTTAATTTTCGGGTCTGCTAAATAATCATCAAAAGAAGAATGTCTATCAATAACACCTTTTGGTGTTAACTCTATAACTCTGTTAGCGACAGTTTGTGCAAACTCGTGATCATGTGTTGTAAACAAAACCGTTCCTTTAAAGTTAATTAACGAATTGTTTAATGCTTGTATAGATTCTAAATCTAAATGATTTGTTGGTTCATCTAATATTAAAATATTAGCTTTCTTCATCATCATTCTAGACAGCATACAACGTACTTTTTCTCCTCCAGAAAGCACATTACTTTTCTTTAAAGCTTCTTCACCAGAAAAAATCATTTTTCCTAAAAACCCTCTTAAAAAAACTTCTTCACGTTCCTCTTCCGTTTGTGCATATTGTCTTAACCAATCTACCAAATTCAATTCTCCATCTTGGAAAAAAGAAGAATTATCTAAAGGCAAGTAAGATTGAGTTGTTGTAACTCCCCAAGAAAATTCACCCGCATCTGCTTTTTGATTATCTGTAATAATCTGATAGAAAGCGGTAACAGCTCTAGAATTTTTAGAAATAACTGCAATTTTATCTCCTTTATTTAAATTGATGTGTACTTTATCAAATAATTTTTCTCCTTCAAATTCTTTTGATAAATCTTCTACATTTAAAATTTGATCTCCAGCATCTCTATCACTTTTATAAATAATGGCAGGATAACGTCTACTTGAAGGCTTAATTTCATCAACATTTAATTTCTCGATCATTTTTTTTCGAGAAGTTGCTTGTTTTGACTTTGCCATGTTTGCAGAAAAACGACGGACAAACTCTTCTAATTCCTTCTTTTTATCTTCTGCTTTTTTATTCTGTTGTGCTCTTTGTCTTGTTGCTAATTGGCTAGATTCATACCAAAAAGTATAATTACCAGAATAATGGTTTATTTTACTATAATCAATATCAGAAATATGTGTACAAACTGCATCTAAAAAGTGTCTATCATGCGAAACCACAATTACACAGTTGTCAAAATTTGCAATAAAATTTTCTAACCACTCAATAGTTTCAAAATCTAAATCATTGGTAGGCTCATCCATTATTAATACATCAGGATTTCCAAAAAGTGCTTGTGCAATCAATACACGTACTTTCTGCTTACCATCTAGATCTTTCATCAAAGTATAATGTATATCTTCAGAAATACCTAAATTAGATAGCATTGTAGCTGCATCAGAATCTGCATTCCAACCATTCATTTCTTCAAAAATTATTTGAAGCTCGCCAATTTTTTCTGCATTTGCATCTGTATAATCAGCATATAACTCATCAATTTGTTTCTTAACCTTAAACAGCTCTTTGTTCCCCATAATAACTGTTTCTAATACAGGAAATTCATCAAAAGCATAATGATCTTGCGTTAGAACAGACATTCTTTTCCCTTTCTCTAAATGAACTTGTCCAGAAGTTGGGTCTTGAATACCAGAAATAATCTTTAAAAAAGTTGATTTTCCTGCCCCATTTGCACCAATAATTCCATAACAATTTCCTTGCTGAAATTTCGTGTTTACTTCATCAAACAAGATACGTTTACCAAACTGTACAGATAAATTAGAAACTGATAACATAATAATATTTTAAATTTCTGCAAAAGTAGTCAAATGATTTCTCTTTTCTTGCCTGATTTCTAATGGTTTTTATAAAAAAAGCTTCTTCAAAAATTATTTATTTTTAGACTATTTTTAACAACGTATTAACAACTACAGCAGTCTTGAATACCTAAATTTGTTATTAGGTTATTTGTCCCCAATTATATGATAAAAAAAATAGTTACTTTTTTACAAATTATATTTTTAACCGCCTTAACTAGTTGTGCTTCAGATGAAAAAGAAACACCAACTTATTTCGGAGGTAAGATTATCAATCCAAAATCTAATCATGTTGTTTTGTTTTCTTTGGATAAAGTTATTGATACTTTCTACCTAGATAAAAAGAATAAATTTATTGGGAAATTAAATAATATTGATGAAGGGTTGTATTACTTTTTTCATGGTGATGAAAATCAATATATCTATCTAGAACCTAAAGACAGCTTAATGTTGCGTTTAAATACTTGGGATTTTGATGAATCTTTAGTGTTTGCAGGTAAAGGTGCAGAAAGAAATAATCTTTTAATTGATTGCTTTCTGGAGGATGAAAAAGAGCGAAAAATTTTTCACTATTACAACAAATTAGAACCCAAAAAATTCAAACAAAAAATTGATTCCTTAACGGCATTAAAATTAAAAACATACGATGATTATTTAAAAAATCATCCTAATGAAACAGCAGGGTTTGATGAGATTTTAAAAATAACACTTACCTTCCCCCTATATGCAAGAGTTGAAAAATACCCTATCATTTATGCTAAATACTCTAAGAACAGAAGTTTCCCCAATTTAGGCGCCTCATTTTTCGACTACAGAAATAACATCGAACTAAATAAGGAGTTATTAATGTATTACCCTCCATATTCTCGATATCTTAAAAACTACTTGTACAACGAAACGTATTCTTTAGGTCATCCTCCAGTAAAGAACACCTATTCTTCAAAATTTACATTAGACTTATTAAATATAATTGATCAAAAAATTGTTGCTGAAAAATCAAAAAACGCATTTTTAAAACAAACTGTAGTCAGTCATTTTTATAACAAGTCTAGTTGTAACATCAATCAAGAACCTTTTGATAAATTTTTTGAACTTAGCACGAGTAAAGAGGATAAAAAACACATTCAACAAATAATCAATGATTCTAAAGCTGTAGTTAAAAATCAAAAAATTAAAGACTTTAAGGTTATTGACTATTCAAACTCCACAAAATCCATTAAAGACATTATTAAAGGTAAAAGCGCTATGCTTTTCTTTTGGAACCCTGAATATTATTCTGAAAGATATATCGTTTCAAGAATTAAGCACTTATCAACTTCATATCCAAATATAAAATTTATCCAAATAAAGATTGATGGTGTTAATACTGATAGAATTCAAAATCTGGATATTAAGGATCAATATTATATTGATAAAAATAGTGATGCTCAATCTTTTTTAACCAGTAGAATGCCACGTTGTATTTTGGTTGATAAAAAAGGAAAGGTTACAAATGGATACGCTTCATTTTCTTCTTATAATATAAATCCACACCTTAAAGCTCTGAATAAAATTAATTAGTTTTTAATCTATTATTTGTAAATTTTACAGTACTTTTGCACCGTTTTATTTTTGGGTGTAACTCATTAAAAAATCAAGTCGAATTTTATAACTAGGGTTTACAGGTGGGCGTTCTGTGAATTCACAAAAACACAGTAATGTCAACATTTTTAGAATTAGGGTTAAAAGAACCTATAGTTAAAGCATTAACAGATTTAGGTTATCAAGAACCAACTGTTATTCAAGAGAAAGCAATTCCTCAAATTATTTCATCTACAGACGATTTAAAAGCATTTGCACAAACAGGTACAGGTAAAACTGCTGCTTTTAGTTTGCCAATATTAGAGCTTTTAGACTCTAAGAGCGGTAACGTACAAGCAATTATATTATCACCAACAAGAGAACTTGCAGTTCAGATTGGTAATAATATTAAAGATTTTTGTAAATACTTACCAGACGTTAAAGTAACTACCGTTTATGGTGGTTCTAGTATGGAAGATCAAATTAGATCTTTAAAAAGAGGTTCACAAATTGTTGTTGGAACTCCTGGTAGAACAGTAGATTTAATTAAAAGAAGAGCTTTAAAATTAGGAAACGTTCAATGGTTAGTCTTAGATGAAGCTGATGAAATGTTAAATATGGGTTTTAAAGACGAACTAGATAAAGTCTTAGAAGCAACTCCAGAAACAAAACAAACCTTATTATTTTCTGCAACTTTTCCAAGAGAAGTAGAAAGTATTGCAAGAAACTACATGACCAAGCCAGTAGAAATTACTTCTGGTCAGAAGAATCAAGGTGCAGATAGTGTAAGTCATGAGTATTATTCTGTTACAGAAAGAACTCGTTACCCAGCTTTAAAAAGAATTGCAGATTTAAATCCAAATATCTATGCAATTATTTTTTGTAGAACTCGTAGAGAAACACAAGAAGTTGCAGACAACTTAATTAAAGACGGTTATAGTGCAGACTCTTTACATGGAGATTTATCTCAAGGACAAAGAGATTCTGTAATGGGTAAATTCAGAAAGAAAACAATTCAAATATTAGTAGCTACAGATGTTGCTGCTCGTGGATTGGATGTTACTGAATTAACACACGTTTTAAATCATAAATTACCAGATCAGATAGAAAACTATACACATAGAAGTGGTAGAACTGGAAGAGCTGGAAATAAAGGAATTTCTATCGTTTTAGTGAATGGAAAAGAGAAGGGGAAATTACGCCAGATCGAAAAAATCATTCAAAAGAAATTTGTAGAATCAAAAGTACCTTCTGGAAAAGATATTTGTCAGAATCAATTAATGAACTTAATAGATAAGGTTCAGAAAATTGAAGTAAATCAGACTCAAATTAATGAGTTCTTACCAAGTATTTACGAAAAATTAGAAGGTTTAGATAGAGAAGAGTTAATTCAGAAATTTGTTTCTTTAGAGTTCAATACAATGTTAGCATACTATGAAAATGCTAAAGATTTAAATGATTTATCTTCTAAAGATAATTCTAGAGCTAGAACAGAAAACGAAAACATGACTCGTTTCTTTATCAATATCGGTAGAAAAGACAACCTAAATCCTGGGAAATTAATTGGTTTAATTAATGAACAGAATATTGGTGATAAAGTAGAAATTGGATCAATAGATATTTTAGATACTTTTTCTTTCTTTGAAATTGACAAAAACTTCGAAGACAAAACGTTAGAAGCTTTTTCTAGCAACCAACCAGATTTTGACGGACGCTCTGTAAACATAGAGATTACGAAAAAAGAACGTTCTGGTGGTGGTGCAAGAAGAGGTGGTGGTAGAAAACCTTTTGGAAATAAAGAAGGTGGTTTTGGAAGACGTAGAAGTTCTGAAGGTTCTTCTTCAAGAAGCAGTGATTCTAGTAGAGGAAGATCTGATAAACGTTCTTCTGACAGACCTGATAGATCAGAAAGAAGTTCTAGTGGAGAAAAAAGACAATCTGGAGGTTTCGGAAGAAAACGTAGAGAAAGTTAAATAATACAACACAATAAATAAAAAAGCCTCACATTAATGTGAGGCTTTTTTTATGCTATAAAATCAATATTTGATGAACTACTATCTAATTGCTTGAATTAAATAAAGTAACGAAATAGTAAAATCGTTTAAGAAAAACTTCTTCCGTCAACATTAGACTAAAAAGGAATCCTTATAACGAGACAATATTCCTCTTAAATAACAGAAAGATTAAATAGTATTATTTTCTAAATAAAGAACAACCGCTTTTCTAATATCAAAAGCCAATTCACTTTCTTTCGGTTTATATATTGATAAAACTTCTTTATTTTCTGATGATAAAAAAGGAATGTCAAAACCTTTTAACAAGTAATCAGAAAAAGCAACTGTATATGTTTTATTAAGATTTAATTCTTTGTTTTGAATCATCCACTTCTCTCTTACTTTTTTAGCATTAAAACGCTGTAAATAAGCACCTGTTCCGGCAGCCAAAACGCCATAATCTAAAACACGTTTTAATAACCTTCCTTTAATTTCAACTTTTAAAACAGCTCCTCCATAAGGTAAAACTCTAAAAATATCAACAGCATTGATATCTCCTGCTAATTGATCATCAATTCTTATAGAACCTCCATTTACAAGTGCACAATCGACTTTATCATCAAAAGAAAAAGACATCGATTTGGTAATCATTTCACCTAAATTGGTTTGAACACCTCTAATTGAAGCATCCCTTCCGTCTAAAGGAGTTTTTGCTGTATAAATAACTTCATCTGGATTTGAAATAACTTCTTTAATTTTTGAAGTTAAAATCGCTTGCCATTTTTTTACAATTTCAGCAACTTTCTCATCAGATTTAATCGATGAATTTATTTGTTTCAATTCTGATATTATAGTCGTCTTTTTTGTTTTTTTATCAAAAGAAATTCTATGGATATAAGCCGTTTTCGCATTGGCATCTGCTTTAGAAATAAGTGTATTCCCAATTGTGTCAAGAGAATTTGAATGCTCATGACCACCCATTATTAAAGGTAAATTGGGTATTAACTTTGCAATTCTTTTATCATTTGCTATTTTAACATGTGTCAATCCAAAAACAACATCTACAGAATCTTTTATAGCAGCATAAGAAGCTCTCGCTCTTACAAATATGTTACCATATTCTACATAATATTTTGGGTTTGACGCTATACAAACACTAATAAAACCAACTTTTATTTTTGTGCCATCTTCATCAGAAAACTCTTTGATAAATGTTTCTTCAAGAGGAATCTGCTTTCCTTCTTTTTCTTTGTAAAAAGGAATCGTTTTTTCATTGGTTTTTAATTTTACATTGGCAGAAATCCAAGGGAAATTACTTTCATTTAACCGTTGTTGTAAATCTTTTTTTGATACGTCAAATTCATGATTTCCAAAAGCAACTAAATCAGTATGCATTGCATTTAATACTTCAATCATTTGTTTTCCACGAACTCTTTCTCCGTCGACTTTTAAGGTTCCTAATAGAGAAGGATTTAAAAAATCGCCTGCCAAAAACAACATTGTATTTTTGTTTTCTTTTATCAATTCCTTATGCACCGTTTCTACTCTTGCCATTCCACCGAATTCTCCTCCTTGAATTGGCGCAATTTCATATACATCATTTATTTGCAAGAAAGTAAAATCAATTTTTCCATCCTCTTTTTGACAAGAAAACAAGAGTGTGATTGATAATAAATATAGGAAGTAACTATTTTTTTTCATTTAATTAATTTTTTTAGGAGACTAAAACAAGTTCAGTTTGATCACATTTCAACGTTAAAACTTAAATAAACAGCTCTAAAGCTTTATTGTAAGCGCTTTCAAAACTCATCGGCTTCAAATTTGTATCCGCTTTTTCTGCTGTAAAATAGCTCAATAATTTCTCTGTTGGCATATTACCTGTCAACTCATCTTTTGCCATTGGGCAACCACCATACCCTTTAATAGCTCCATCAAAACGCAGACAACCTGCTTTGTAAGCTGCGTCAACTTTTTCATGCCATTTATCTGGAGTTGTATGCAAATGTGCACCAAACTCAATTCCTGGATATTTAGGAATTAGATTTGAAAACAAATAATGAATTACTTCAGGAGTTGAAGTTCCAACTGTATCTGAAAGAGATAAAATTTTCACCCCCATTTTAGACAGTTTCTCAGTCCAATTACTAACAATATCAACATTCCAAGGATCTCCATAAGGATTCCCGAAACCCATTGATAAATAAGCAACAACCTCTTTTTTTGTTTTATCAGCAATATTTAAAATGGCATCTAAAGCTTCAATAGATTCAGCGATCGTTTTATGCGTATTACGCATTTGAAAGTTTTCTGAAATAGAAAAAGGATAGCCTAAATAATCTATTTCTTCAAATTGAGATGCGTCATTTGCTCCTCTGACATTGGCAATAATTGCTAACAATTTACTTTGAGTTCTAGAGATATCTAATTGCTCTAAAACGGCTGCCGTATCTCGCATTTGAGGAATTGCTTTTGGAGATACAAAGCTGCCAAAATCAATCGTATCAAAACCCACTTTTAGTAAGGAATTAATGTACAATGCTTTTTTTTCTGTAGAAATAAAATGAGATTTTATTCCTTGCATTGCGTCTCGAGGACATTCTATGATTTTGACTTTTTTCATTGATTTCAAATATAGATAAAGTAATGTAGTTGTAAAGTTATTTCTATTAATTATTATACTCTTTTTAGCAAAACAGCTTTATGGTTAGCAGGAAGCGGAGTCATGAATAACCTGGTTTTATCTCTAAAAATCAGACCTTGTTTAGTTTGTGGAAGAAATTAAACTAAAATAAAAACGGCAATCAAGACAAAAACAACAATTTGAGTCCATTTTAAATACAAACCAATGTTTTTGTTTTCCTTTATTTTTTCTGATATCACTCCCGCTAAAATTGCAATCGTAGAAAAAATAATTAGTGAAACGAACATAAAAAGCACTCCTAAAACATAAAACTGAATTACAGTTGAGATACTATCAGAATATAAAAAACCTGGGAAAAACGCCAAAAAGAAAATAGAAACTTTCGGGTTTAAAACATTCATTATAAATCCTTGTTTAAACAATTGTGTCGTCGTTTTCTTTGCTACATTGTCTTCTGACAAAATAATAGCGGCATCCGACCGATATACTTTAAAGGCTAAATATAATAGGTAAATAGCTCCAAATAATTTAATTATAAAAAACAGATTCGCTGATTCCTTTATAATTGCTGATACTCCAAAAGCTAATAAAGTTGTATGGACTAAACATCCAGATATCAATCCAAAAACAGTGGCTAAACCAAACTTTTTACCATTCACAATACTCTGTGTCAGTACAAAAATATTATCAGGTCCAGGAGAAATTGCTAAAATTGAAGTGGCGATTACAAAAGAGAATAGGATTTCTAACATTAAAGTAAAAATACTCTTTTTCACCTTCCTGTAAAAATTGTTTTAAACTTGATTCTGAATAGAAATCTACGTTTATTTTTTCATGAATTACTGACTTCGCAGGATTGGCATCTAACTTGTAAAGTAATTATTACAAATTCTTTAAAATAGCTTTGTTAATTCTTTTCACCAAACTTGGTCCTTCATAAATAAAACCAGTATAAATCTGTACTAAATCTGCGCCTGCTTTTATTTTCTCTAAAGCATCCTTTTCTGAATGAATACCTCCTACTCCAATAATTGGAAACGATTTATTAGAGTTATCTGCTAAGTATTTGATCACTTTTGTACTCTGATTTTTAATTGGCTGCCCACTTACACCTCCGTTACCAATTTCTTGCAAACGTTCTTTAGAAGCCTTTAAATTATCTCTTGTAGTTGATGTATTGGAAGCGATTACTCCATCAATCTTCGTTTCTGCAACCAGTTCTATAATTTCATCTAATTGTTCATCATTTAAATCCGGAGCAATTTTTAATAAAATTGGTTTTTGTTGTTCTTCTTGGTTATTTAATTTTTGACATTCAGAAATCAACTCCAATAAATAATCTTTGTCATTTAATTTGGCATGACTTCCTACGTTCGGACAACTCACATTTAGTACAAAATAGTCTACATAAGGATGCAATCCTTTAAAGCATTCTTTATAATCTTCTGTATAATTTTCTGGTAATGTTTGAGTGTTTTTACCAATGTTTCCACCAATAATAACGCGACCTTTATTCTTCTTTAATTGCTCAATAGCAATCTGTAAACCTTCGTTATTAAACCCCATTCTATTGATGATTCCTTGATCATCTTTTAAACGGAATAATCTTTTCTTCGGGTTTCCAACTTGTCCTTTTGGAGTTACTGTACCAATTTCTATAAAACCAAAACCAAAGTTAGCTAGCTCATTATACAAGACCGCATTTTTATCAAAACCAGCAGCTAAACCAACAGGATTCTTAAACGTTAACCCAAATAAAGTACGCTCTAACTTCTTATCATTTACTTGATAAAAACATCTAAAAAGGCTAGAAACTAAAGGGATTTTAGACAATATTTTCACTAAAGAGAAAGTGAAATAATGAATTTTCTCTGGATCAAAAAGAAAGAAAATAGGTCTTATAATAAGTTTGTACATGGCTTTTATCATTCCTGCATAGGCAGGAATCTGATTTTAATTTTATGACACTTTATGATGAAATTCCTACTTACACAGAAATAACAATTTATAAAAAAAGCTCCAAAATAGGAGCTTAAAATTTTATCTTAAAACAGCCTCTAGATTCTGTTCGAAACTTTGCTGTAATTTTTGCATTATTTTATCAATTTGTTTGTCTTCTAAAGTTTTAGTTTCATCCTGTAAAACAAAACTAACCGCATAAGACTTTTTACCTTCTGGTAATTTATCACCCTCATACACATCAAATAAATCTACTTCTTTCAATAACTTTCTCTCTGATTGAAAAGCTAAATTATAGACTTCTTTAAATTCAACTTTATGATCAATCAACAACGCTAAATCTCTTTTTACTGATGGGAATTTAGATAACTCGGAAACTGTAATATTTTTCTTGCTTGATAATTTTAAAACATTATCCCAATTAAAATCTGCGAATAAAACCTCTTGCTTAATTCCGAATTCTTTTAAAATTGAACGTTTTACAACGCCAAAATCTGCTAATTTTATTTTCCCTAAACTTAACGTAATTCCTTCAGAAAAAACATCGTTTTTAGTAGGTGTTGTTTTTAAATTCTGAATTCCTAATCTTGCTAAAACTGACGTTAAGATTCCTTTTAAATAAAAGAAATCAGAAGTAGTAGCCGTTGTTTTCCAAGACTCTTTAGTTCTATTCCCTGTTACAAAAAGCGTTAAATGCTTATCTTCCTGATACTTATCATTATATTTATGATATGTTTTCCCAAACTCATAAAATTTTAATGAATTATTTTTTCTATTTAAGTTATAAGAAACAGACTCTAAGCCGCTAAATAGTAACGATTGGCGCATAACACCTAAATCATTACTTAACGGATTTAACATTGCTACATTCGCCTCCTCATTTATGTTTTCTGACAACGCTGTATAAGCAGCTTTTGTTAAAGAATTTGCCATTGTTTCATTAAATCCTAAAGAACTTAATTGATTTGCAACAACGTTTTCAATCTTGGTATTTTTATTAAAGTCAAAAGAAATTGAGGTATTTAGTTTATGAGAAAACTCGATATTATTATATCCGTACACACGTAAAATTTCTTCAACAATATCTGCTTCACGTTGAACATCTGTTCGATAAGAAGGAATCGTCAACCCTAAACCACCTTCAGTTTCACTGCTTATTTTAATTTCTAAAGAAGCTAAAATATTCTTTATCGTTTCTTTTGGAATCTCTTGCCCAATTAATCTATAAGCACTTTCATAAGAGAAAAATACTTGAAAATCTTCTACTTTTATAGGGTAAAAATCTGAAACATCAGATGCCATTTTTCCACCAGCATATTCTTCAATTAATAAAGCGGCTCTTTTTAAAGCGTATTCAGTCATATTAATATCAATTCCTCTTTCAAAACGGAAAGAAGCATCTGTATTTAAAGCATGTCTTTTAGCTGTTTTTCGAACAGAAACAGGATTAAAAAAAGCACTTTCTAAAAATATTGAAGTTGTACTTTCTGTAACACCCGATTTTAAACCACCAAAAACACCACCAATACAAAGAGGATTAGAATCTGCATCGCAAATCATAATATCATCTGCCGAAAGTGTTCTTTCTACTTCATCTAAAGTTGTAAACTTTGTGCCTTCTTTTAAATTTTTTACAATAATTTTATTTCCTTTAATTTTCTGAGCATCAAAAGCATGTAAAGGTTGCCCTAACTCATGTAACACATAATTTGTAATGTCTACAATATTATTTTTTGGCGTTATACCGATCGCTTTTAAACGATTCTGAATCCATTCTGGAGAATCTTTAACGGTAATATCTGTAATTGTAATTCCACAATAGCGTGGTACTAATTCTTTATTTTCAATTTCTACATCAAAACGTAGTGTTCTTTCATTCACATGAAAATTACTGACAGAAGGAGATATAAATTCTAACTTAATATCATTTTGAATTAATCCTGCTCTTAAATCTCTTGCCACTCCATAATGGCTCATCGCGTCAGATCTATTTGGAGTTAAACCAATTTCAAATACATAATCTGTTTCGATTTTAAAAACTTCTGCAACAGAAGTCCCTTCATTTAGCTTTTCATCTAAAACTAGAATCCCATCATGACCTTTACCAAGACCTAACTCATCTTCGGCACAAATCATTCCATGGCTTTCTTCTCCTCTAATTTTTCCTTTTTTTATTTTAAAACTTTCTCCTTTTTCGTCATACAAAACTGTACCAATTGTAGCTACAGGTACTTTTTGACCAGCAGCAACATTTGGAGCTCCACAAACAATTTGAACAGGGTTTCCATCACCTAAATCTACCGTAGTAACCTTTAACCTGTCTGCATTTGGATGCTGAATACAAGTTAAAACCTTCCCAACAACAATGCCTTTTAAACTACCTTTGATAGATTCTCTCGTCTCTATACCTTCGACCTCTAAACCCAAATCAGTCAACAACTCACCTGTTTTAGTAGCTTCCCAGTTAATCTGTAAAAATTGTTGTAACCAATTGTATGATATCTTCATCTGCTGTTTTTGAACATTTTAATGTCGCAAATTTAACGATTTTAAAAGATTTTCATCAAGTTATTTAGTAGAAATTATGGTTTAAAAATGTGAGGGTTTTATTTTTATTCTCTTGTAATAAAAATACACCTAAAACAGTATAAAAAAGGACTAATAAGACTGCATTAAAAGCACAAGATAAATCAAGAAATCCTTTTTGTTTTTGAAGTAAAAAATGATTCGTTACTAACAATTTTAAATATTAATGAAATCACGTATAAAGCCTAAACAAATAGTTTTTTATAAACTTTCTTAAAAAGAAAATAATACATATTTGCTAGCAGAATTCCTGTTAAAATTCCAAGAGAAATATCAATAGGAAAGTGTACTCCTAAATACAATCTACTGTACGCAAAAATCAATGGGAATAGTAAAATAAAATAAATGTATTTGTATTTTTCTCTTAATAAAAAGATAACAAATACGGAGAAAAAAGTGGATGTTGTCGCATGACCAGAAATAAAACTAAAACTTTGAGGTTTTATGAAAGTTCTTAATAAATGTAGGATTTCAGGATCGTTATTAGGTCTTAATCTTGCTGTAGAATTCTTAATTAAGTTTACAAACTGATCAGAAAAAGCAACTAATACAATTAGTGCTAAAATTACAAAACCTCCTTTTTTCCATCCAAAAGATTTTATAACTAAGAAAAAAACAAAAAGGAACAATGGAGTCCAATTAAATTGGTTGGTTATTAGCAACCAAAATGAATCCCATTGTTCACTTCCTAAATTATTTAGGAAAATAAGTAATTCTTTATCTTTATGTATTATTGAGTCAAACAAATTATTTACCTATTTCTATGATTTCTATTTCAAAAACTAAATCAGATTTTGCTGGAAAAGGGCCATATTTAGCTGCCCCAAAACCTATGTAATAAGGTATAAACAACCTTGCTTTTTCACCTACTCTAAGAGTAGCAACACCTTCTTTAAAACCCGTAATCATTGGCTTCTCTACATCATCTAACTGAAATGTAAATGGTGCTTTAGAATCTAGTGTAGATTCAATTTTTTTACCATCTGCAATGTATAATGTAAAATGAGCTTTTATGGGCTTATTCGTTACCACTTTTCTTCCTGAAGGATTACTTTTTAATTTTAAAATACGCAAACCAGAAGACGTTTTAATCGCTTTTGATTCCTCCATTTTTGCTAAAAAAGCAGCTTTATTTTCTAAGTATTTCGAAAAACGAACTTCACCTTCACCTTTCTCTTTCTTATGTCTGTCTTTTTGACTTTCAGCATACTTCATAAACTCATTATCAAAAACTTCAGCAGCTTCAAAAGAATTCGCTTTAGAACCTAATCTAATTATTTTTACAGTATGTATGGTATCAAATTTCGCAATGTTATTTACAACAGACATTCTTAAAGAATCTATAGATTTTTTAAGCTTTAAAGTATCTTTAACCTGTTGTTTTAATTCTTTTAATTGCAAAGTATTCAGCACCGTTTTACCAAAAACAGTATGCCTACCATCTAAATGTGGTATTGCTCTGTGTGTAATAAAAAACTGACTTCCATTACTCCCAGGACCTCCGTTTGCCATAGATAACATTCCTGCATCACCATGAATGTGTAATAATTTACCATTTTCACCTTTGGTAAACTCATCACCAAATTGATAGCCTGCAGTTCCTCTACCAGTTTCTGTTGGATCTCCTCCTTGAATTATAAAATTATTTACAACTCTATGAAAACGAATACCATCAAAGTATTTTTTTCCTAGTATAGAATCTGTAACTCTAGTATTCGTTCCTTCTGCTAAAGACACAAAGTTTGCAACTGTCATAGGAGCATCGTCTGCATATAATTCTAAAAGAACAGCACCTTTATTCGTTTGTATTTCGGCATAAAGGCCTTCTTTTAACTCTTTATATTTAGCGGGTGTGCTACAGCCAACTACAAGAAAAGAAACTACTAAAATGTAAATAATTTTTCTCATCTATTGTTTAATTATATCCAATAACTCTACCTCAAAAACAATCGCTGCAAAAGGTTTAATAATTCCTGGTCTTGGATTTGCTCCATAAGCCAAACCTTGAGGGATAAATAATTTATATTTAGCTCCTTTATTCATCAATAATAATCCTTCTGTAAATCCTTTTATAAATTGATTCGCATTAGAATCGTAAGGTGTTTTTCTATCAACAGAACTGTCAAAAACAGTACCATCTATTAAGGTTCCATGATAATGAATTTTAAGTTTTGAAGTAGCTACTGGGTTCTTTCCTTTTCCTTCTTTTAAAACGATATACTGCAAACCACTTTCTGTAGTTTTAACTCCTTCTTTCGTTTTATTGATTGCTAAAAATTCTTCACTTTCTTTTTTAACCACTGCAAATTTTGCTGCTGATTTTTCTTGCTGCTCCTTCATTTTTGCAGCTTGTTGCTTTTGAAAATAAGGACTTATAACTTTCTGAAGATCATTCATATCAATTAATAAGTTAGTAGAATCTATACCATTTCTTATCGCCTGTGCAAGAACGTCTACATTAACTTCTGAAAAATCAGATTTTAATTGTCTAGACATCGTTAACCCTATTGCATAACTAACAGAATCTATTTCTGTCTCTAAAGACTTTACATTTGCTTTTTGATTTCCACATGAAGTCATTGACGCTACCGCTGCTATAACTACTAAACCTTTTAGTATTCTCATTTTTCTATTTATTTATATTAATTAATGTTACTGTACTTTTTATTGATTGATTAATGCCAATTTTGTTTCCATCTCCAGTAATACCGAAAGCGCTGTAAGACGGAATTACAAATGTAATGGTTTCTCCTATTTTCATCAACTTTATTCCTTTTTGTAATCCAGAAATAAAATCTTCTTTGTCAATAATATATTTTTTAACGCCCAAATCTTCTTTTCGATACAAAATTGAATCGTTTAAATCTGTAATATTATATGCAAGCGTTACTTCATTCCCTTTTTTAGGAGTTGGTGAATTTTCTTCTATTTTATGGATGTAAGTATACCAAAATCCATTTGAAGATTGCAAATATAGTCTAGTAGAATCATTTTTTATAATTTGAAGAATTTTATCATTTTCAACCTTATTTAAAGCGATCGATTCTTTAATCGTTTCTTTATATAATGTTGTTGAGGGTTTTGGGTTGATTGGTTTTCTAGGTTCTATTTTAGAACAAGAAAAACAAAATACCATCAAAAAAAACAAATAACTATTCTTCATAAGATGTTGCTAAGTCAGATTGATACTCTGATAATAAATTGGTAAAATTTGTAACGGTTTTCTCCATTGATTCTTCCGATTTTCCTCCGGCAGCATTATCATGCCCTCCACCGCTAAAGTGATTTCTAGAAAATTTATTTACAGAAAAATCACCTTTTGATCGAAAAGAAATTTTAATAATCTTTTGTTCTTTATCTTCAATAAAAATGGCTGCAAAAATAATTCCTTTTAAAGACAGTGCATAGTTTACAACACCTTCTGTATCTCCTTTTTGAAAATCAAAACGTTTTTTTTCTTCATCAGTTAAAGTGATGAAAGCGGTTTTATAAGAAGGTAGAATTTGTAAATTACTTAAAGCTTGGCCTAATAACAACAACCTATTATATGAATTTGCATCATAAACATTGTTATGAATTCTGTCATTTTCTGCTCCTTTATCAATTAAGTCTGCAATAATTCTATGAGTAGCACTCGTTGTAGATCTAAATCTAAATGATCCTGTATCTGTCATAATACCTGTATACAAACAAGTTGCAATATCAGCATCAATTAAATCCAAGTCATTATTCATTTCAATAAATTGATATACCATCTGACAGGTTGAACAAATAGTAACATCAGAATACATATATTTTACATCATCTGGTTGCTGATGGTGATCTATCATTGCAAAATCATTAGGATATTTTTCTAACGTTTTTTCCATGTCAGAACCAACTCTATGCAAAGCATTAAAGTCTAAAAGAAAAATAATATCCGAAGTACTAATTACTCTATGAGATTGCGAATTTTGCCAATCAAAACGATATGTAGTTTCAGAACCGGGTAACCAATGCAAAAAGTCTGGAGAATCATTTGGTACAACAACCGTACAATCATGGCCTTTTTTTCCTAGATAATGCTTTAAAGCTAAAGTAGAGCCCATAGCATCACCATCAGGATTTCTATGCCCAACGATTACTATATTTCTAGGTTTTTCTAAAAACCTTTTTAATTCTTCAAATCCTTTTAAAATCATAATGAGCGAATATACAATTTAATTAAAAAAAAGGTGTAATTTCGCGCCGAATTTGTGAAACGCTTAACAATTAGTTTTTACAAATTAATCATTAATAACAAAGTAATTAAAAGTCAATAAGATGGCAACAAATAGAACATTTACAATGCTTAAACCAGATGCTGTAGAAAACGGACATACTGGCGCAATTTTAGAAAAAATGAATGCTGCAGGATTTAGAATTGTAGCATTAAAGAAAACTCAAATGACAAAAGCTGATGCTGAAACTTTTTATGCTGTGCATAATGAGCGTCCGTTTTTTGGAGAATTAGTTGAGTTCATGACACGTGGACCAGTTGTAGCTGCAATCTTAGAAAAAGAAAATGCAGTTGAAGATTTTAGAACCTTAATTGGTGCTACAAATCCTGCTGATGCTGCTGAAGGAACTATTAGAAAACTATACGCAACTTCTATGGGAGAAAATGCTGTACATGGTTCTGATTCTGATGAAAATGCACAAATTGAAGCAAACTTTCACTTTTCTGGAAGAGAGCAATTTTAAGGATTTTTAGAAACCCTTACTCTAAAATATATTTAAAAAACTCGTAACTTAATGGTTACGAGTTTTTTTTATGGAAATAATTTAGCTTGTTACTAAACTTAGAAAAGTATAACTTCGCTAACTGCTGATATAAAACATTACGATTTTATATTATTACGTTGGCTGCAAGTTGAAAAACTAAAAACACCCGAAAAGAATTATGAGTAACAAATTACTTTTTTTGATAGGAATACTTGGCGTGACATTTTTTGGAGTGGCTTCCTTTTTGGGTGGTTTTCAATTTGACGACTATGACCCAATTTCACAATACATAAGTGAAACAATGGCTATTGATACGCCATACGGAAAAACATTAAGATTTTTTGGATATATACCAAGTGGAATTCTATTGACAATATTTGCCTTCTTAGGATTTAAAAAATTTCCTAAATCTAATCTGACTAAGATTGGATTTTGGGGACTTGGAATATTTTATGGTATCGCAACAATAGTCGTTGGAATATTTCCTTGCGACAAAGGCTGTAATAAAGAGCTAGTTGACCCAAGTATATCACAAATAATTCATAATCTGACAGGGTTATTGACATACCTATTCGTACCAATCAGCATTCTAATTATAGGTGTCGGATTACGGAAATCAAAGAATCATCTCGGACTATCAAAAATCGGAATCATTTGCGCATTAATTTGTATAGTATTTATTGGTTTATTACTATCTGATCCTTTAACAAATTACGCAGGTTTATTTCAGCGTATTATTGAAGGAACATTTATTATCTGGATTATAGCTTGTGCTATATTTATAAAAAGAAGCACTCAATCAGACAAATAGTAATTACGGAAATCAATAAAAAGTTTGGTGTACTTTTATTCGGCTAAGCTTCAACAGCGGAAAAATCTTCGACATTTTCCACGCCGAAACTTTATACCACAACGTTAGCGAAAAATCTAAACAAGCATCAATTTAGAAATTACTTCATCACCTAATTCTTCATTTATCATTTTAATAATTTTCTCTTTTCCGTAGCTCAACTCTTCTCGTAAAACAGAAGAATTTAATTGAATAATAAGCGTTTTGTTTTGCAACATTACAGAAGTTGTATGCGTCGCAACACCTGGCCCCATCATTTTATTCCAAGTTTCTTCAACTTTTACTTTATGCATTCCTTTACTCAAGTTATTTTCCTTGATAAAAGTCTGCATTAAATCTTCGATTGAAAAAGAATCGTTTTCTCTTTTTGCCATTGGTATGTAGCTTTTTGCTTTTGGCTATTTGCCTTTCGCTAATTAAAATTTTTCTATTTATGGTTTCAACTTTGAACCTTTGCAACTTTGAACCTACAGTTTAAAAATCTTATAAGGTTTGTTACTTTGTTTTACAATCTCTTCAGTTCTTTCAGAATGTGTATCTGTAATAAATATCTGACCAAATTCATCATTATTCACCAATTCTATAATTTGAGAAACTCGATTTTCATCTAATTTATCAAAAATATCATCCAATAACAAAATAGGAATTACTTTTGATTGTTGCTTTATAAACTCGAACTGCGCTAATTTTAAAGCTATTAAATACGATTTTTGCTGCCCTTGAGAGCCAAACTTCTTTATCGGATACTCTTCAATCTCGAAACTTAAATCGTCTTTATGAATTCCTGATGTTGTGTATTGTAAAATCTTATCCTTCTCTAATGATTGTTTTAATAAATCTATCATAGAGAAATCATTTAACTGACTTTTATAATTTAAGTTAACAATCTCTTTACCTCCAGAAATAACTTGGTATTTTTTATTAAATATAGGAATAAACTCCTCTAAAAAATCTTTTCTAATCGTATAAATTTCAGCTCCGTAATTGGCTAACTGATCATCATAAACACTTAAGTTTAAAGCATCAAAAGTTCTATTGGCTGCAAAATATTTTAACAATGCATTTCTTTGACTTAATACTTTATTGTAAGAAATTAAGTTTTGTAAATAGGTTTTATTTTGCTGAGAAATTACTCCGTCAATAAATTTCCTTCTAGTTTCACTTCCTTCTGTAACTAAATCTCTATCCGCAGGAGAAATAATAACCAAAGGAATTTGACCTATATGTTCCGAAAACTTATCATAACTCTTTCCATTTCTTTTCAAAACTTTTTTCTGCCCACGTTTTAAACTACAGACAATTTTCTCATTTCTATCATTTAAAATATAATCTCCTTCAACCATAAAAAAGGCTTCACCATGCTTTATATTCTGAACAGCAACAGAATTAAAGTAACTTTTTGCAAAAGACAGATAATAAATAGCATCCAAAACATTCGTTTTCCCGACCCCGTTATCTCCCACAAAACAATTTATTTTCTGCTGAAAATCAAAAGATTGAGCTTCTAAATTCTTAAAATTGACTAAAGAAATTTTCTGTAAATACATGAATAAATACTACGTTTAAAAATGAATTGCAAATTATTGAAAATTTAGGGAATTATCCGCTTTTAAAATCCAATTAAAAAAACTATTTTTGCTCCACTAAATTTTAAGGAAAAACATGTCAACATACCAGAAAAAATATAAAGCAGAAGGAAAAAAAGAAGTAAATCAAATTGATGAATCAGAATTTGAAACAGCTGGAGTATTAAATACTTTAGAAGAAACAGCTTCTAGATCTGAAAAATGGATAGAAAAAAACAGCAAACCTTTATTCTACTCTTTAGTAGGTGTGGTAGTTGTTTTCTTAGCTTTTTTAGGGTATACCAATTATGTTGTTGAACCAAACGAATTAGAAGCTTCTAACGAGTTAGCTTTTCCAAGAAAATATTTTAATGAAGCTGCAACAGCAGGATCAGGAATAGATTCTTTACTAAATTTAGGTTTAGAAGGCGCAGATGGTAAATATGGTTTTTTAGATATTGCTGATTCTTACAGTGGTACAAATGCTGGAAATTTAGCAAACTATTACGCAGGTGTTTCTTATTTACAAATGAAACAATACGGTAAAGCTATCGAATATTTAAGTAAGTTTAATTCTGATGATGAAATGTTAGGACCTGTTGCTTTAGGAGCAATTGGTGATGCTTTTTCAGATATTGACCAACAAGAAGATGCTTTAGAGTTTTACGAAAAGGCTGCAAATAAAAAAGCAAATGAGTTTACGACTCCTTTATTTTTATACAAAGCAGCACAAACTGCAATGTCTTTAGAAAAATATAACAAAGCGGAACAATTATTTACACAGATAAAAGAGAACTATTCAAAATCTGATCAAGGAAGAGATATTGAAAAATTCATCAATGCTGCTAAATACGCTAAACAATAGTCTTTAGTAAAACTCAATCGCAGTTAGCGATTCATTTACTAAAAGCTGAATACTGAATTAAATGGCTACAACCAATTTATCAATTTACGATAAAGCAACAATCCCAAATGCGAAAAATTTTCGATTTGGGATTGTTGTTTCAGAATGGAATCCTGAAATTACACAAAACTTAAAGAAAGGCGCAATTGAAACGTTTTTAGATTGTGGCGCAACCAAAGAAAATATTATTTCTTGGGATGTTCCTGGGAGTTTTGAATTGATTTATGGTTGCAAAAAAATGATTCAATCTCAAAAAGTGGATGCTATCATTGCTATTGGAAATGTAATTCAAGGAGAAACAAAACATTTCGATTTTGTTTGTGAAGGTGTAACACAAGGAATTGTAGATTTGAATATTAAATATGATGTTCCTGTTATTTTTTGCGTTTTAACGGATAATACAAAACAACAATCTTTAGATAGATCTGGTGGAAAACTAGGGAATAAAGGTACTGAATGTGCTGTTGCTGCTATTAAAATGGCCGCGATTAAAACCTTAAACAACACCTCAGAAAGTATTGGCTTTTAATTAAAAAACAGCCTTATTCTTTTTAAGAATACTTTTAACATCATTACTTGATGAATTCCTTTTAATTATTTAAATTTGAATTGCTAAAAATTGGTATAATAATTGATTTTCAAAAATTGATATTCACCAATTATTTTCTAAAATTATGGGATTTTTAAAAAGAACAAACAAAAAATTTGATTACCAACCACGTTATTATAAAGGAGATGGAAGTCCTTATAAAATCGAACATAAATTAGATCAGTTTAGAAATACAACTGGAAATAACAAAGGTTTAAAAACTAAATTTTCTAGTGCTATTAATGAGCTTAAAAATGCAGAAAAAGGATCCAATAGAACAGTCATCTATATTTTTTTAATATTACTATTTGTTTTCTTTTACATCATAGATTTTGATTTATCTATATTCTTTACGAAATAATGTCAGATATCATTCAACTTTTACCAGACCATGTCGCGAATCAAATCGCTGCAGGAGAAGTCGTACAAAGACCAGCTTCTGTGGTTAAAGAGTTGCTAGAAAATGCGATTGATGCTGGTGCAACAAGTATAAAATTATTATTAAAAGACGCTGGTAAAACGTTAATCCAGGTTATCGATGACGGCAAAGGCATGAGTGCTACTGACGCAAGAATGTCTTTTGAAAGACATGCCACTTCAAAAATTAAAAAAGCGGAAGACTTATTTAACCTTTCTACAAAAGGATTTAGAGGTGAAGCTTTAGCATCTATTGCTGCAATTGCACATGTTGAGCTAAAAACAAAACAAGAAGACGAAGAACTTGGAACTTCTATAAAAATTGAAGGAAGTAAAATTATTTCACAAGATTTTATTTCAACTTCAAAAGGAACAAGTATTGCTGTAAAGAACTTGTTTTACAATATTCCTGCAAGAAGAAATTTTCTAAAGTCAGATACTGTAGAAACGCGTCATATTATAGATGAGTTTCAAAGAGTCGCTTTAGCGCATCCAACGATTGCTTTTTTAATGCATCATAACAATAATGAAGTTTATCATTTAAAAAGCAGTAATTTAAGAAAGCGAATTGTAAGCGTTTTCGGAACTAAAATGAATGAAAAATTAGTTCCAATA
>Ga0308012_10000325_pt1 | contig 30147 bp, 27 predicted proteins | sample Neamet179_FD_203133 | JGI IMG/M metagenome (GOLD analysis project Ga0308012, IMG submission 203133) | Marine microbial communities from water near the shore, Antarctic Ocean - #179 | ecosystem: Environmental > Aquatic > Marine > Unclassified | place: Southern Ocean | collected 2014-07-25 | reverse complement strand
TGGTGGATCCATCACTAACCCCCGTAGTGGTACTAGTTATGGCAGCGTTAAGACCAGGACCAAGATCAGTAATAACCCAACTTTTTGTTTCAGTTAGAAAATCATGTGATACAATATCGCAGTACTTAGAGCTAGCACCTAAAGTACCATTTTTATTATCAGTTTTAATATCGGGATTATTGGCTTGACTATATAGGAAAATATCGTAGTTCTCGGTAGTAAAAGCAGTTGCACCACTAAACATCTGAAGCATAGCAATACAACTTTTTAAATTCCAAGTATCTCCACTATGGACAAGAGGTTGATTAAAAGCAATAGCACCATTAAACATAAAAGTCGTTCTATTCACTAAAGCGGTATTCCAAGAAGAAATATCTTGATTAAAAGCACGAGCAAGATTAAACATACCAAACATACTAGTCACAGCTGCAGTATTCCAATTTGAGATATTACCATCAAAAACAGTAGCACCATGAAACATATCCCACATATTAGTTACTTTAGAAGTATCCCAATTATTAAGATCCTGATCGAAAGCAACAGCTCCATAAAACATTCCTTGCATATTAGTAACAGCAGCGGTATTCCATAAGCTTCCACTAGTATTGATATTTTGGTTAAAAGAAGTAGCGCCATAAAACATATTATTCATCTTAGTCACTGTTGCAGTATTCCAAGAGGTTATATTTTGATCAAAAGCAGCAGCATTACTAAACATATTTTCCATTCTACTTACCGACGAAACATCCCAACCTGTAATGTTTCCATTAAAAGCAGTAGCATTCGCAAACATTCCCCACATATAAATTACTTTAGAAGTATTCCAAGAATCTCCACTTGTGTTTATATCTCGATTAAAAGCAAGAGCACCACTAAACATAGTCTGCATCTGAGTTACATTAGAAGTATTCCAAGAAGTTATATCTCCATTAAAAGCTTCCGCACCCCCAAACATATCGTTCATTAGAGTTACTTTACCAGTATTCCAATCAGAGATATTACCATTAAAAGCAATAGCTTCTTTAAACATATAAGACATATTGGTTACATTAGCAGTATTCCATTTAGAACCACTTGTATTAATATCTCTATTAAAAGAAGAAGCCTCTCTAAACATTGAAGACATATTAGTTACAGCAGCGGTATTCCAATTACTAATATCTTGATTAAAAGAAGTAGCTTCACCAAACATACCAGACATATTAGTCACCTTAGCGGTATTCCAACTAGAAATATCTTGATTAAAAGCACTAGCTGTACTAAACAAGGATTGCATAGTAGTTACTTTACTCACATCCCAACTTGAAATATCTTGATCAAAAACACCACAACCTCCAAATACTCTACCCATCAGTATTGCCGAAGAGGTGTCCCAATTAGATATATTTCCATTAAAAGCAGTAGCTTTATAAAACATATTTGTCATATCAGTCACATTTCCGGTATTCCAAGAATCTCCATCTCTCTTTATATCTTGATTAAAAGCTTTAGCCTCACTAAACATCTCATACATATTGGTAACCTTAGCGGTATTCCAAGAAGATATATCTCCATTAAAAATATCAGCTTCCAAAAACATTCTTCTCATATTAGTTATTGTACTAACATTCCAATCGTTTAAAGTGAGTCCCACTAAACTCTCACAATCCCAAAAAGCTTTTAGCATTAGTGTTACCAAAGAAAGATCAGGCTCGTCAGTTGCAGGAATAGTTAAATTAGTGGCGCCATAAAAAGCACCGTCAAAATTCTCCCATTTTCCCTCTCCCCAGTTTTCAATAGTTCTAATAAGTGTTCTAGAAGGACGGTTATTGTTCATGTACATTGCTCCAATGTCTTTATCTGAATCATTTACCCCTACTGTTATAGTGTAGGTGCCACTAGAAGCATAAGTATGGATTGGGAAAGCACCGTCAGTGTGTGAAGAAGTCGGTTCGCTATCCCCCCAGTCAATAGTAATGTTGGTGTAATCTTTTAAAGGAAGTTCAAAAGAATAACTGTCAGAGGGAATAGCCCACGTTGAAACAAAATTTTGAGAAAAACCCAAAAAAGATAATAAAAAGAAAAAAAATGAATAAAATTTCAAATTACCTAGTTATTTATTTAGAATTGATTAATATTAATTTTAGTAATAATTTTATCAAAATATTCAAAGTACTTATTTTGTGAATCATTAATTCCTTATTTATAACGTAATCTTTATTATTAAACAAGTGAGGAAATCTTAAGTTTAAAATAATAATTACCTTTTAATGAACAATAAAAAAGATTACTGAATCCATCAAATAAATATAATATATTTATTTAATACTTGTACAATCAAATTAAGGATAATAAGATATACTGCAATAATCAATTATAGAAATATTCTATGTTATTGTTGCAATTATTTGATATAATGGTGATTTCAAAAGGTGTTTAAAACCAGTAATTTGCAGTATTCGATCCCCTTCGACTCCACAAACAAATCTTTAATATAAATTTAAATGTAATTAAGGCTTAGAGATTAACTTCCCTTGTTCATTAATGTAATAAACTATATTAGTTTTAGGACTCTTTGCCATCAGAAAATATCCATTTGGATATTTTATCTTTTCTAAAGTTACTGTTTGAGATTCAATAGAACCTTTAATAGGAAATATTGATTTACTTTTCGATGAATCGTTAATTAAACCCAACTGACTTCTGTATTGAGAATACATCCATAATATTAGAGAACTATCGTCAGGATATTGAAATTTTGGCTGATCCTTTTCAGCGATTTTTTTAGCAAAATGAACAAAGCCCCATTTTTCAGGTTGATGCATGTTAATCACGCCTTGAGGACTCCAAACCCAATTATATTCAGGTAAAAAATCTCCTTTATTATCTTTTTTACGATAGTACATACCATCAATTAAATCAAATTCCCAGTGTACTCTTGAGAAATTAATACGCCAGGTCTGACCCAAAATAGGTGTTTTTTTACCAATCTCTTCTTGTAATGAAATCCATGGAATTGCTATTTCAACTGACCAGTAGTTATCAATATCAGAAGCATCATTTAATGTTCCAGAAACGTGAACATTAGACTGGAACCCTTTAATATCCCATTGGTTTAACACCGTAGCATTATTTCTATAAGGTTCAGTTAAAAACAGATCCCAAAGGGTATTATAGGCGTTAAGTTCAATTTCCATATAATTATGGGTATCACCATTAGGATCAATAAAAATTTCAAAATCATTATTATAAAAAACAACCGTATCTCTTTGTTTTAAACTTGCCCAAATGTGGGGATCTTCCATTTTAGAATAAAAATAAAGGTTCTTATCATCCCAAAGCATCTTAAATTGGGTCTTAAATTTTGGGGTTTTTTCACCTTCTATATCAATAAATGAATCTGACCAAAGTGCTTCTTTCCAAACATTTTCATCATCTTTCCCATCTACGGTAATCTTATCACTTGTGAAATAAGCAATGTGATTTTTAGGAATCTTCTGAACAATTACATTAACATTGGGTTGTTTTGAACTACAGTTTACTAGCAAAATCAATATTAAAAATGAAAAACAATAATTAAGCGACCTACTGATTTTGATATTTTTTTTATCCCTAATAGTAAAGAGGCTCCAATTTATTTCTTTCATTGTGAATTTATAATTAATCAGTTAGGTAATTTCAACAATAAATATAAGTAAAGCTGTCTATTTACTACCCTTATAAGATGCGTTTAAATTTATAAAACTAAAACACAATAACACCTATTTACTATCGTGTTTACAAAGGATTTTTAAATGATTTATTTATGGGATGTTTTAATTTATTAAAATAACTGATTTTTGATTACTGAAATCAGAGTAGTAGATTTTGTGTTTTATTAAAAATTCTAATATAGACTTATCTAAATCAAGTATATTGCATCATATAAATTATTATTATGAAATTAAATTTATTGTCTTGTGATGCTCAAAGACCAGACAAAAGAGCAATAGCAAAATATATTGCTGAAATTTCATCTAATATTAATGAATCATTAGCAAACGAACTTACTGAGATAATTTTAGAGGGAGATGCTGTAGATATTGAGATTGAGGACAAAAATTCTGGCTCAGCTTTAAGAACTTTTCGAAAACTAAGGGTTGACTACGAAATTATTGAATGAATCAGGGTTTAAATAGACTATGAAAGCATCACAAAAAAAAGATGAAAAATCTAAAAAAAATAGTAAAGAAAACCTGGGTGGTTCTTACAAGTTCAAAATCGCTGCTAAGTATAAAAAACCTAAAACCAGGGGTGACAAAAACTACAATAAGCGAAATAAAAAATAAGGAATTGCAAGGTTTATTCTCTACTAATTTGCTCCTTTTAGATCAGTAAAAACTTCAAGTCAATAAAGAGAAGGTTCTAAATATGGAATTTAAGATTATGTTGAAATCAAATACATGTATTTTGAAAATATAAATTAGATACTATGAATCAAAATCAGCCTACACAGCGTGAAGATTATAAATGTTTTTACCCAATACTAACAAGGTGGATGGATAATGATGTCTATGGACATATAAACAATGTTACGTACTACTCCTATTTTGACTCAACAGTGAACAAGTATTTAATAGAAAATGCGGAACTAGATATCATTAATTCTAAAATTGTTAGCTATGTAGTTAACTCAAACTGTAATTACTTATCTAGCCTTAGCTTCCCTGACGAAATTGAAGCTGGATTAAGAGTTAATAACATTGGAAATAGCTCAGTAACTTATGGTATTGGGATTTTTAAAAAAGGAGGAATAAAGGCGAGTGCCTATGGTGAATTCACTCATGTATTTGTAAATAAATCAGAGAACAAATCAACACCAATCCCTATAAAAACTAGAGAAGCTTTAGAGAGTCTATTAATTATTTAATTTTTAAAATTCTTTTTAAAATAGTTTTAATAAAAATCCCTTTGGGAAAACTTAACATGATTTTTATTTCTTCAAAAAAAGATGTTTGTTCATTTAGAAATTTAAAAATCATATTAGGACTATTCTTTTTAAACATTTCTATAAAAAGTTTACTTCCAAGATGATTGTTCTGAAATAACACATCTAAAAAAATCAAATCATAATACCAAAACCTGGTCTTCTTTGAAAATTTAATAAAATTGGTATCATTCTCTTTTAAAAACTCAACAAGTGTCTTTGTCTTTCTTTCAATATTTTTAAAAGTATAACCCGTGCTAGGCTTACTCCAGCCTCCAGCAGTTCCTATGTATAAAATATTTTTAGAATTTTGCTTTTCAAACGGAAAAACAGTCATAGGTATTTTTCCAGATTCTTTTGATTTAATTGAAAATTTTTCTATCCCTAAATTTTTTAAATATTCATTTAAAGCATCTTCATATTCGTTTTGATTAAGTAGATTTTTAGAAAATAGAGTATACTCAATTAAAGCTTCTTTTTTTGAAAAAGGTAAAACATACATGAATCTTGTATTGGAATTTTGATTTATAGAAAAATCCATGAAGGTTGCTTCATTTGTATTAAAAAAATCTTCTTCAGTTTCTATAAACCAACCTTCAAAATGCTGAATTAGTAAAGGATACTTTTGTGTATTATTTATTAAGTCCCAATTTAAAATACTGTTAAATACTTTTTTTGACCTATAAACTCCAGAAGATGTTTTTACCTCACAATACGCTCCATTATCTAAGACATTTAAAACTTTAGCCTTGGAGCTGTTAATATTAGAGTTTTTAGAAATTATTTGGTTTGAATAGTTATAACGCGATTTACTTTTAAGCATCTTATAAACAAAAGGACTTAAAGAAAGGTTCTTATTGAAATTATCACTTTTAAACAAAACGTTTTTCCAAGAATGAAAAATCATTTCATCCCAACTGCTTTCCTTTTCTTCCCAAAAACACCAAGTCCTATCATTTACTACTTTAGGAAAATCTGGATCTATAATCAGTATTTTTATTTTCGAAAATAACGGATCTAATGAAAAGGCAGTAGCTAGAGAAAGTCCGGATGCTCCAGCGCCACAAATTATATAATCATAATCTAAATGCATGGTGATAATTGATTATAAAGGTACATAATAAGTTTTTTGAATTGCAGTTGATTTACATTTAGATTCCCTTTATAAATCAATTTTAATAAATAAAAAAAGCCGCTTAAAAGCGGCTTTTTTTTAAACTAAATAATAAATTATTTTTTATTATTTTGAAACAGCTAGGTTATAAACTACAAGTCCAAAACCAATTTTGTTAATTGAATCACCAATATTATAGATTACTTCCATATTAGGAATGAAAGCATCAATAACATCATACCATCCATCTGTTCCCGCCATGTAACCAATTGGGTATATAGCCCAACCAATTATAACGAATAAAGATAGAGTCTTGTGAGCAGATTCAACTGCACCTCCTGCAGAAGCAGCAAGCTTAGCTAATTCTCCAAATTTAATCATGTATACAATGTAGAAATATGCTATACCTGAGAATAATCCCCATAGGGCAGCTCCACCAGCCATAGTTCCAGCTTCACCAATAAATCCTGTAACTAGCATTATAGTAGAAGCAACTACTAAATGCGTAAGATGTGATTTGGTTGCACCAGCAGCTCTAAGTATTAAATAGAATTCAACACACATTAAAGGAACCGTAAGGATCCAGTCAACATATCTAAATACTATAGTGTTATCTCCAGCAGCATGAGCGTCTCTCATGTACATGTAGTGAACTGCAGCAATGAAAGTAATTAACCCAGAAACTAAAATAGAAGATCTCCATTTAGCATCAACTGCGTTAAGTGATAGAAAGAAAAAAGCTGATGCTGCCATCATTGCCATTGTTCCTATCCAAAAAGTGATCCCTACTAAATCTCCAGCAGCAGGTACATCACCTAAAAAATACATTACGTTTAAAAAATTTTCCATAATTATTATAATTAATTGTTTGTTAAGACTCAAATATAGATAAATCAATGAATATTTTTATGTTTGCAGCAATAAAAGTTTAAATAAAATGCAAAATTCCCACATTCTAATCAGTAAGACTTATAAATTCATAACATTTACTTCGATTATTAGCATTATTATGTCTTACACTATAGATGAGTACTATCTCAACCTAATTGGTTTTTTAGGAATTTTATCATTTGGCATCATTCACGGAGCTAACGATTTGATATTATTAAAAAAAAGCAAAAAGAACCTTTCTTTTAAATCATTATTTATTATTTATTTAGCGATGGTTATTTTGTGTGGATGTTTTTTTTATTTAATTCCAACTTTTGCAATTATTTTTTTTATTCTATTTAGCTCTTATCATTTTGGAGAACATCAATGGGCCACATTGCACAAATCCAGCTCAGCAATCATTAAGTTATTTTATTTTTTTTATGGATTGTTATTGTTTTTTACACTTTTCACATTAAATCACAATTATGTAAGTGAGATAATATTTGACATTACAGATTTTATAATTACTAAAGAGCTTCTTACATCTATTTTAATCTTTTCTGCAATTGGCACAATAACTAGTTTGTTTTTGAACTTTAATGAGTTAAAGACCCAACTAGCCCCTCAATGTTTTTTTGTAATTATTCTTAGTGCACTTTTTTTTAGTTCGTCACTAATCTGGTCTTTTGCTGTTTATTTTGTCATATGGCATAGTATACCATCAATAATAGAACAATCAAACTTTATATACGGAGAAAGCTCTAAAAATACATTTATTCGATACTTAAAAGATGCTTCTATTTACTGGGTTATATCAATAATAGGATTGTTAACAGCGTATTACTTCTTAAAAGATCAACAGAATTTACTAATTAGTATATTCTTTTCATTTTTAGCAGCTATCACATTTCCACACACTCTAGTTATTTTAAAAATGAAAAAATAATTTGATTTGAATCAAGTTATCCGCTTAGCTTTTAGCCTTTCTATTTGCAATGAAGCTTTTTATAAAATAAACCATTGACAATGCACAGGTTCCTGTCATTAGCAAAACTCTAATAAGTCCCAAACCTCCCTGATCTATTGATTTTGGAAGTCTCATTCCAACTAGCGCAATCAGTATAACAAAAGTTAAAAGAACTGCGACATGTGCAATGACTTTGTTTTCCTTTTTTAACCCAGGGATACAAAAAGCTAAAGCAGCTCCAAAGCCCACTGGAATTAAAGCAGTTGGAGAAGTTACTTCTAGATAACCCCATAATCCTACTGTTATCAAACAAATAGAATTTAAAATATTGACTTTTGATGCACTCATTATGTATAAATTTTAGTTAAACAAATATTATAAAAAATCTACAAACCATTAATATAGTCTGAGAAAGAATCGCTGAAAGAAATTCCCTTTGAAGTCCTAGTTACTGAAACTATTTTAAAAGCAGACAGTCCCCAAAGTAAAAATTCACACATGAAATTTTCATCTTTTGAATCAAGATTAGGAGCATGCTTTTTTACAAAAGCTTTTAATTCTTTAATTGTTTTAAAAGTATCTTCATATGATTTATTATCTAAATTCTCATCTAAAAACAACTCTTTATCTACAAACCAATCCATTAGTTCTTGGTAAGGATCCTTTTCAGTTTCTTTTTTTAATTTTTTAATTTTTGGGAAGAAATCATTAAAAAAAGATTTGACTGACTCAACAATTAAAAGTCTAGAGATTTCGTTAGCACCTTCTTGTTCACCTTCATAAACTAATTCGATTTTTCCATTAATAGCAGAAATAACAGCATTAAAATCTGTCATTCTAATACTAGTGTTCGATTCACCATTAATTAGCATTCTTCTTTGGGCTGAGCTTATTAAATTCTCAAAAGCAGAAATACTTAACCTTGCACTCACCCCGCTCTTAGAATCAACATAAACACTCTCTCTAGCTTCAAAACCAATTTGCTCAATAATATCTTTAGCTAGTTCAGGAACATAAATTTTAGATGAATCAAAGTTTTTAGAAATAGATGATTCCTGATGTGTTATGGTTTTTGCTATTTCTATAGTTTTAGGATAGTGAGTCATTATTTGTGAGCCAATCCTGTCTTTTAGTGGAGTAACTATACTCCCCCTGTTTGTGTAATCTTCTGGATTAGCAGTAAATAAAAACTGAACATCAATTGGAAGTCTTAACTTAAATCCACGAATTTGAATTTCTTTTTCTTGTAGAATTGAAAATAAAGAAACCTGAATCCTTGCTTGAAGATCCGGTAACTCATTTAGAACAAAAATACATCGGTGAGCTCTAGGAATCATACCAAAATGTATAACTCTTGGATCAGAATAAGGCAATTTTAAACTAGCAGCTTTAATTGGATCTATATCTCCAATAAGATCAGCCACTGTAACATCTGGTGTTGCTAGTTTTTCGAAAAATCTATTTTCTCTGTGTATCCAATCAATTGGGGTTAAGTCTCCTTTTTCCTGAATTAATTGTTTTGCAAAAAATGAAATAGGATTTAAAGGATCGTCATTAATTTCAGAACCTTTAACAAACGGAATCCACTCGTCCAATAAATTAGTCAGTTGCCTGGCTAATTTTGTTTTGGCTTGCCCCCTTAAACCAAGTAAATTAACATTATGACCTGAAAGAATAGCTCTTTCTAAATCTGGAATTACTGAATCTTCATAACCATGAATTCCTTCAAAAGTACTGATGCCATTTTTTAGATTATGACTTAAATTTTTTATCATTTCCTTCTTTATATCTAAAGAAATATATCCTGATTTTTTAAGCTCTTTAAGTGTTTTAATTTTATTTATCATTTCTATTAAATTCTTTTTTTTCTGTTAGTTTCATAATCTTCAAAAATCATTTCACCCAAACCTTTTAAACCTGTGTAAAAAGCCTTGCCTCTGTTAGCCATTGTAAATTCCTGAACAAATTTTTTCAAATAAGGGTCTTGTGCAATCATAAAGGTTGTGATTGGTATATTTAGCCTTCTTGCAACCTGAGCCATGTTGTAACATTTATCTACAATATGTGGATCTAGACCATTACTATTTTTATAATAACTCCCATCTTTTAACTTTAGACAACTGGGCTTGCCATCTGTAATCATAAAGATTTGTTTATTTGACTTCTTATTTCTTCTTAAAATATCCATAGCTAGCTCTAAGCCAGCTACTGTATTTGTGTGATATGGTCCTACTTTTAAATAAGGAAGTTCATCTATAGAAATTGGCCTTGCATCATTTCCAAAAACTATAATATCAAGTTTATCTTTAGGGTATCTTGTAGTTATGAACTCCGATAAAGCCATAGCTACTTTTTTAGCTGGAGTGATTCGATCTTCACCATACAAAATCATACTATGACTGATGTCAATCATTAGCACTGTACTCATTTGTGACTGATGAAATTGATCATTAACAACCAAATCTTCTTGTGTTAACCTAAACTCATCTAAACCACCTTTAATTTGAGCATTTTTAATGCTTTCAGTAATAGCAATTTTTTCAATAGAGTCTCCAAATTCATATGCTTTAAAGTCTCCGGAATCTTGTAATCCTAAGCCAGGCTGCTTAGTAGTATGATTTCCGTTACCCGCTTTTTTCATTTTACCAAAAATTTGTTTTAATGCATGCTGACGTAAAAGCATTTCTGTTTTGGCAGTTAAACCCACTCCTTCTCCATTTCCGTTGGGATCAATTTCTTTTTTTATATAACCTTTATTTAAAAGATCTTCAATAAAGTCATCCATTGTGTAGTTCTCATCAGTTAGAACATATTCCTTATCGAGTTCTTTTAGCCAATCTATCGCCTCATTAAAATCTCCGGAGGTGTAAGTGATTAATTCTTTGAAAATTTCAAAAAGTTTTTCAAAAGGGGTTTGAAACTTAGCTTTAAAATTAGTGAACAAAAAGCCTGTCTGTCTTAGTGGATTCATTGACAATAAAATTATGCTACTTTAAAACTTTAGACAAGTTAAATCAATATTTATTTTACAGCTGAAGTGTGGTCGCTAATTATAAGCCAATTGTTATTAACTTTTTTCCATAATAAAGTGAAATGACCATAGCTATCTTGTGTGGTTCTTTTTAAGTAATACTCACCAATTAGAAAAGCAGAATTCAAGGAAATTGATCTAATTTTTTTAACAGTAAATTTTAATTTACCCATTACTTGGGTATTTGGATACGAAATATAATATCTTTTTTTTGTGTTATCCCACCCATAAACTGGACCTGATTTACCAGAAAAAACTAACTCGTCAGATTTTAAATACCCTTCCATAAAAGCATCAATATCACCATTGTTCCAAGCAATTTCTTGAATCTTCATAACCTTCATTATTTCTAGAGAATCTTTTAAAGAAATAGGATTTTGAGAATGTATCTGAAAAGCTACAAGCAAAGCAATTACACTAAATAGAGTAGATTTCATCAATAGTAGATTTTATTTGCCATTTTGCATAAAGTGAGTAATGGGCGTTAGTTAATAATTTTAATAAAAAAACCCAAGAATAAACTTGGGTTTTTTAGCTTACGATATAAATATAAAAATTTATTTTGCTATAGTAAAAGTTTTTGAAGTATTTGCTTCACTAGACCAAGTACATCCTAAGAAAGTAGTAATTTCATCTGAATGACTTCCTCCAATATCCCACATTCTTTTTCTATCATCTGACATCGGACCGGAATTCTCTATGCTGTTTTGATTTACTAGAAAAGAATCCCAAGAGCTGTACCATAGCGCCGCTTGAAAAGTATAAGAACTTCCGCTGTAATGTCCAGTAGGAACTATCGCCAAAGTCTCTCCTAAATCTATGGCTGGTTGTCTTGTGAACTTATTCCATAAAGAAATATATTCAGTTCTATCTTTCCATTTAGGGTTGTTATTATTAAACACTACAATGTGTTTTTTTGAAAAATCAATATCTTTTTCAGTTATAAAAATCTGTTTTTCAAAAGTTACTCTAACCTCGTCGTCATGACCTTCTAGATATAGCTGAAAATAAATAGACCACTCATCTTTTAACATCTTTTTTTCATCGTATGAAATGTCCATAGCGTCAATATTTTTAAAGACCTCTGCACCATAATTAACAGCACTAGCCTGAGCAATGACATCTGAATAAACTTCAATCACCTTAAATGTAAAATCACTTCCATAAGTATGTGAAAATAACCAAGTTGATTCCATTTTATTTTCATCAGATCCAGCATAATAAATGTCAATAAATTTTTTATGCATTTTTATGAATTCACTTGACTTAGAGCGAGGAACATCTAAAGTGTAAAAAGAATGAATTTCCTGAGCTATTGTATTAAAGGAAATAAATAACGTTAGAGTTAATAATAAATTTTTCATTTTATTTTTGATTTATAAATGTTAGTTATCTTTTCCAGCTAGATTAAATACTCCATTTTCAAGATGACCTACATGAATCAATATTTGATCATTATGAGATCCTTCTACTAGGCTCCAAAATTTAGAACTTGCTTCAGAATTATCTGAGCCAGAATTACTGATTTGTTTTGCAAACTCCGTTATATCTTTATAAGTACTAAAAAACTGAACATCACTTCCAGCTCCTTTGTAATGAAGTGTAGCCCCTCCTGCCATCATTAGACCATCTTTAACTCCAGGTTTAATTGACCATTCCATAAAAGCATCAGCTAAATCTGCTTCAGATCCGCTTGAATTATAATTACCTTCTACATAAACAAATGGAATATCCCAATCAACATTTTCTTTTGTGACAAAATAATTATCCATATTATAATTTCTCATTTCATCCCAGTGATTATTAAATCCAGACCACCAAACATCAAAAGTAGCTTCCATTTCTTTTTGTTTTTCATCTGAAAGTTTTTTAACATTTTTATTTAGAGCTGCAAAAGGATCGTCATTAATAGCATCTTCAGCTGAGTTATATAAATCATATATAACTACACTAGCTCCAGACCCATACCAGTGTCTGTATACCCATGAAGCTTGAATAGTCCTGTTTTCGTCCTGGGACATATCAGTAATTTTTTTGTGAGCCTTAACAAAGTCTCCAATTTCTGTCGCAGGAATATCAAGATAAGTAATCTCAACAACGCTCTGAGCTGAAATTGTTATAGAAAACAATAAAAGCATAATTAAATTCAGTTTTTTCATTTTATTTTTTTTAGTTATCCTACAAATATATAGAATAGAAATAAATAACATACATATTAGTATGTTTTATTAGGAATATGTTATAATTTTTAACTAACTTTAGTTAATTATTTTATATCTAAAAATTCATATAAGTACTTATGCGACAGGATCTTAAATCTAAAGCAACAAAAGAATTAATCATTCAAAAATCTTTTGAAATATTCTATGAAAAAGGATATAACAGCACTAATATTCCTGACATAATGAAAGAAACTAATCTTTCAAAAGGAGCTTTCTACCATCATTTTAAAAACAAATGTGATATTGGAAAAATAGTTATTAATAAAATCATTAAAAAAAGAATTTACGACGGATTTATTAGTCCATTAAAAGACTATGAAAACAAAAATATTCCTGAACTCATATTATATGTTTTTACTCAAAGAATCAAAAACTACTCTGAAAAAGAAAAACAATTAGGATGCCCTGCTAATAATTTAATTAACGAAATAGGTTGTACTCAAGAAAATGATTTTAGAGTTCTTCTAAGTGGATTAATTAGTGATTGGAATGAATCTTTAACTAAAGTAATAAAGGAAGGCGTCAGAAAAAAAGAACTACATTCTAATATTAATCCCAAAGCAATATCCACCTTATTAATTGGCTCTTTTGAAGGAATAAGAGGAATTAGAAAGGTCTATGATGATGATGTGATTTTCCAAGATTATATTTCTAGTATTAAATATTACATTAAAAGTATAAGTACATAATAGCTGCATTTTAATAAATAAAGCTTTCATCTAACTCTTTTGAATCCATATATTAGCTCTCATTCACTTTAGGTCTTGAGTTAGTTTTTCTACCACAACTTTATATTCTGGGTCATTGCAAACATTATTTATTTCATTTGTATCATTTTTTCTTACATATAATTTCCATTTATATTATAATAAAAATGAACTAACTTAAATTATTTGTTACTTATCACGTAATGTCTTTTAAGCATATGCACAGATGGATATTTGTAAAAAAGATAGTTTTAAAACTATTATCTTTACTATTATATTTAATATAATGGTAAAATATTCCTCAAAAATAATTATAACTGGTGGCCTAGGTTATATAGGAAGTCACACAGTTGTTGAACTACAATCAAAAGGTTTTGAAATAGTGATTGTAGACAACCTGTCTAACTCTTCAATTGAAGTTTTGGATGGTTTAAAAATTATTACAGGTAAAAATGTTATTTTTGAAAATATCGATTTAAAAAAATCTGATTTAGTTACAGACTTATTTAAAAGACATAGTGATTTAACAGGCGTTATTCATTTTGCTGCATCAAAGGCTGTAGGAGAAAGCGTTAAAAACCCTTTAGATTATTATGAAAATAATATTTGTTCTTTAATAAATGTTTTAAAGGGGTTAGAAGAATTGAACAAACCAATAAGTTTTATTTTCAGCTCATCATGTACGGTATATGGACAAGCAGAAATACTTCCAATAACAGAAAAAGAATCTATAAAAAAGGCTGAGTCACCTTATGGCAATACAAAACAAATTTGTGAGGAAATAATATCTGACTTAGTTAATTCTAGCAAGAATTTAAAAGCTATATCGTTAAGATATTTTAATCCTATCGGCGCTCATGAATCTACAGAAATCGGAGAGCTTCCATTGGGAATTCCACAAAATCTAATTCCTTTTATAACACAGACTGGGGCTGGAATAAGAGATGAATTAACTGTATTTGGTAACGATTACCCAACAAATGACGGAACGTGCATTAGAGACTACATTCACGTTGTTGATTTAGCTAAAGCTCATGTTGCTGCATTATTCAGTATAATGAATAATACGCATTCAAAGAGTCACGAATGTTATAACATTGGCACTGGAAAAGGAACCTCTGTTCTTGAAGCTATAACAAGTTTTGAAAAAATTTCTAAAACTAAATTAAAATATAAAATTGGATCTCGAAGAGTCGGAGATATAACTTCTGCCTATGCCGATACTTCTAAAGCAAATAAACAACTTAACTGGAAAGCTGAACTGAGCTTAGACCAAGCTATGGCATCTGCATGGAAATGGCAAAAAAAAATATCTAAGTAGCTATATTAATAGCTCTAGTTTCTCTAATTACCGTAACCTTAACCTGGCCTGGATAAGTCATGTCGGTTTGAATCTTTTGAGATATTTCAAAAGATAATTTCGCTGCATGATCATCAGATATTTTTTCGCTTTCAACCATAACTCTAAGCTCTCTACCTGCTTGAATAGCAAATGCTTTATTCACTCCTTTAAATCCATAAGCGATATCTTCTAATTCTTTTAGTCTTTTAATGTAACTATCTAGGACTTGTCTTCTAGCCCCTGGTCTTGCGCCTGAAATAGCATCACAAACTTGAACAATTGGAGAAATCAAATTACTCATTTCTATTTCGTCGTGGTGAGCGCCAATTGCATTACAAACATCTGGTTTTTCACCATATTTTTCAGCCCATTGCATCCCAAGTAAAGCATGAGGAGTTTCTGTTTCTTCTTCTGGTACTTTGCCAATATCATGAAGAAGACCTGCTCTTTTAGCTATTTTTGGGTTCAGTCCAAGTTCAGATGACATGATTCCACATAATTTTGCTACTTCTCTTGAATGTTGTAGAAGATTTTGTCCGTATGAAGATCTATATTTCATTCTACCCACAGCTTTAATTAAAGCAGGATTTAAACCATGAATTCCAAGATCAATAACAGTTCTTTTACCCACTTCAATAATTTCATTTTCTATTTCCTTTGAAGTTTTCTTAACCACTTCTTCAATTCTTGCAGGATGAATTCTTCCGTCGGTAACTAGCTTGTGAAGAGACAGTCTAGCAACTTCTCTTCTTACAGAATCAAAACAAGATAAAATAATTGCTTCGGGAGTGTCATCAACAACAATCTCAACTCCAGTAGCAGCTTCAATTGCACGAATATTTCTACCTTCCCTTCCAATTATTCTTCCTTTAACATCATCGGATTCTATATTAAAGACAGAAACACAATTATCAATTGCCTCTTCAGTTCCAACTCGCTGGATTGTATTTATAATAATTTTTTTGGCATCCTGAGTAGCTGAAAGCTTTGCTTCTTCAATAATATTTTGAGATAACTGCAGTGCTTCAGATTTCGCTTCTTCTTTTAAGGACTCTACCAATTCTTTTTTTGCATCAGAAGCAGATAAACCAGAAAGTTTCTCAAGCTTCTCTACTTGTTCTTTATGCATTTTATCTACTTGAGAACTTTTATTTTCGAATAATTCTAGTTTTTTATCCAAAGCAGAAATCTTGTCAGTAACACTTTGATTGTTTTTTTTATTTAACGAAAGTTCGTTAGAAACTTGAGATTCTTTATCTTTTATTCTTTTTTGAACTTCACTTAAGTCCTTCTCTTTATTAAGAATATGTTTTTCATGTTCAGATTTTAATTCTAAAAACCTTTCTTTGGCTTGAAACATTTTATCTTTTTTCAAGCTTTCACCTTCTGTCTCTGCAGACTTCAGGATTCTTGTGGCTTCTCTGGTGGCATTATCTATAGTTTTAGTAACTGATGTTTTTTCTAATAATTTAGAAATTAAAAATCCAGCTATAATTCCAACTAGAATTATGCTCATATTTGTTAATGTTAAAATTTCCATATTTATTTTAATTTTAGTTAAAAAAAAGCCTACATCATGAATGTTTTGTATAAACTCTTAATAAAACAAGATTAAGGCTAACAAACTGATCAAGTATCCTTGTGAAAGGCACGCTTTAGCAGATTCGACTCACCCTTTATAAAAAAATTCGCGTTGAGTTTTCAAAAAATTTGATGTAGGCAGTAAGTTAATTTATTTAAATGAACGTGTTATGAGCTAATAATGTCTTGAACTGATTGATTGATTTTTTCTAGACGCTTATTAACTTCTTCATTAATTTTAGCTTCACTTAAATTTTCTTGTTCTGATTGAGTCGCTAACTGTAATGCACACATAGCTAAAACATCTTGCTTGTCTTTTACAGCATAACTTTCCTCATAATGCTTTATCATCAGTTCTATTTTTTTTGATGCAGTTCTCAAACCTTCTTCTTGCTCGACAGGAACATTCAAAGGGTAAATTCTACTTGCTATAGTTAATTTAATTTTCTGCAACTTAATATTTTAAGAACTCAAATTTGATATACACTTATCTAAATCTTTTACAAGATTATTAATTTTAAGCTTCGTTAATGATTTATCTTTACTACCTAAGAAAGTATTTGCAATTTTTAATGATTGATATTTATCTTTCCATTCTTTTAACTCATCGGATTTTTTAATCAACGTTTTCTCTTTTAAATTTAATTCATTAATAATTTTAAAATTTTCGCTTTTTAATTTAATTATTAATGACTTTAATTTATTAACGTTTGACTCTAAAAGAACAATATTATCAATAGATCTCGACATTATTAAATACTATCTGATTCAAATTTAGTGTTACTTAAATTCATAAACAAATATGAGTTCGAATTTTAAAAAATATTAAATTTACATTTGAATAATTTTATTAAATGAAAATACTCTTTATTATTTTTTCGATAATCCCCTGGCTAATTCATGCTCAAACAAAATACCCAACAAATTATTTTTCCAATCCACTTGAAATTCCACTGATTTTAAATGGAAATTTTGGAGAATCTAGATCTAATCATTTTCATTCAGGAATTGATATCAAAACACAATTAAAAGAGGGATTAAAAGTCTTTAGTGTGGCAAAGGGGAATATTAGTAGGATTAAAATTGCTCATGGAGGATTCGGAAAAGCTATATACGTGAGCCACCCTAACGGTTACACTACAGTTTATGCACATTTAAAAAAATTCAATAATTCTATAGAAGAATTTGTTAAAAAGATTCAGTATAAAAAACAATCTTATGAAGTTGATCTTTATCTAAATACAAGTGATTTAAAGGTTTTTAATAACGAAGTAATAGGTTTTTCAGGAAATACAGGAAGCTCCTCAGGACCTCATCTGCATTTTGAGACAAGAAAAACAGTAAACCAGAAAGCTTTAAACCCGTTATTATTTGGGATTGAAATAAAAGACACTAGAAGACCAGTTGTAAATTCTTTGTACATGTATAAAAAACTCAAATCAGGATCAATAAGCCTACCTTATAAAGTTGTTTTAAATAAAATAAATGACAGCACCTTTGCAACAAAAAAAATAAAAGTTAACGGATTAGTAAGCTTTGGCTTAAGTGGCTTTGACAGGCAAGATTTAGCTAAAAATAAAAATGGAATTTATGAAATTTCAACATTCTTAAATGAAAATCTAATTAATTCCATGAAGTTTGATTCTTTCTTTTTTGAGGAGTCAATTAAAATAAACTCTCTTATAGATTATTCTTTCTTTGTAGAAAACAGAAAGAGGATATTAAAACTTTTTTTAGAAGATGAAAATGATTTAAGTATTTATTCAACTAAAAATAAAGGTTTTGTTGATGTTAAACAAAAAACGGAATTACTGTTTAAAATAGTAGCAAAAGATATTAAAGGAAACTCCATTTCAATTAATATACCATTAGATTATGAAAATATGGTTAAAGCAACTTTAACTAATTCTCAGGAAGTTTCATATTCAAAAAAAATTGAAAACATCATAGAAAATGATTTTGAATTTAAAAATTCACATGTTAATATTCCTAAAAATACTTTTTTAAAGAATAGAAAAATTAAAATTGAACATCCCAATGATACTCTTAAAATCATCAATCCATATATACCACTTTACAAAAACATTAAGATAAAATTTAAAAATCCAAATAATAATAAAGGAAACTATTTAGCTGTCAAAGATTATAATAATAAAGAATTATTTGCATCATCAAAATTAAACCCTTTAAATTATTTTGAATTAAAAACTAAAAAATTTGGATTGTATTTTATTAAAAATGATTCTCTTTCCCCAGAAATTAGTCCTTTAAATTTTAAAAATGGTGATTGGGTTTCAAATAAAAAATATTTAAAATTTAAGATTTTAGATAAGCAGAGTGGAATCAAAAAATATAAAGGAAAAATAAATGGAAAATGGATGTTATTTGAATATGAATATAAGAAAAATCTTATTTCATATGAATTTGATTCTTTTTATTTAAGTAAATCAAAAAATGAAGTTGAAATAGAGGTAGAAGACATGGTTGGTAACACTCTAATTAAAACTTTCACTTTTTACAGAAATTAGTTCGATCTAATAAAAGTTTTTAAAACCTCCACAACAATATCTATTTCTTCTTTTTTATTAAATTGAGAAAAAGAAAACCTAATAGAAGGCTTATTTAAATCATCCTTAGATAAAATATTGTTTAAAACATGTGAACCTTGTGAACTTCCTGACTGACAGGCACTTCCTCTTGAACATGCGATACCTTTTAAGTCTAAATTAAATTCAAGAAGCACTGACTTTTCTTTAGGAACTGGTAAACATAAATTTAAAATAGTATAGGTACTAGAATCATTACTATCACAATTACCATTAAACTTTATATTTGGCAATTTTTCTTTAATCTGATTTATGAAATATGTTTTTAACTCGATAACATGTTTTTTATTATTCTGTAAATTTAAATACGAAAGTAAAAATGCTTTTTCCATTCCAGAAATATTATGCACAGCTTCTGTACCAGCTCTCATACCTCTTTCTTGACTTCCACCAACAACTAGAGGCATAAGCTTGTTTTTTTTATTTACGTAGGTAAACCCTATTCCTTTTGGGCCGTGAAATTTATGAGCTGAACCAACGATAAAATCAATATTAATTTCAGATAAATCTATTTTATATTTTCCAATTGTCTGTACCGTGTCAGAATGAAAAAAAGCATCATATTTTTCACATAAATTAGAAACTTTTTTTAAATCAAGTAGAGTGCCAATTTCATTATTAACATGCATTAAAGAAATTAGTTTTTTAGTATCATCATAATTAAGGATTTTCTCTAAATCATTATAATCAATTATTCCATTTTCAGATAATTTAACATAGACGACATTGACTGAGCTTGTTTTTTCAAGAAGTTTAACCACATTTAAAACGGCTTTATGTTCGATTTTGGAAGTTATAATTGTCTTCACACCTAAATCTTTAACTGCAGACACTAAAATTGTATTATCGCCTTCCGTGCCCCCTGATGTAAAAAAAATTTCATTTGGAGTTACATTAAATTCATTTGCGATAGATTTTCTAGCTTTTTCAACAATAGTTCTTGAAGCTCTTCCAAAACTATGAGTTGACGAAGCGTTCCCGTAATTCTCAACCATTACTGAACTCACAACATCTATAACAGATGGATCCATTTTAGTGGTTGCAGCATTGTCAAAGTATATTTTATTCATAACTTTTAACTGATTTAATTATTATATCAACAGCTTGGTCGATTTGATTTTTGGTAATTATTAAAGGGGGAGCAAATCTTATAATATTTCCATGAGTTGGCTTAGCTAGCAAACCATTCTCTTTTAATTTTACACATATATTCCATGCTGTATTGCTTTCTTCTTGATCATTAATTACAATAGCATTTAACAAGCCTTTTCCTCTTACTAATTTAATAATTTTGCTTTTTAAGATGTATTCATTTAATTTTTTTCTAAAATACACCCCCATTAATTCGGAATTTTTACATAAGTTTTCATCTTTAATTACACTTAAAGCAGCCATTGCTACTTTACAACCCAAAGGATTTCCTCCAAAAGTTGAACCATGTTCACCTGGCTTTATAGTTAACATAACCTCATTAGATGATAAAACTGCAGAAACAGGAAATACTCCACCAGAAAGTGCTTTTCCTAAAATTAATATGTCAGGTTTGAACCCATGATGATCACAACAAATCAATTTCCCTGTCCTAGCGATTCCGGTTTGAACTTCATCAGCAATAAACAAAACATTGTTTTTTTTACATAATTCAAATGCTTTAAGTAAATAATCATCATCAGGAACAACAACTCCTGCCTCACCTTGAACGGGTTCAACCATAAATGCAGCTACGTTAGGGTCTTTTAGAGATTCTTCTAATGAACTCAAATCGTTATAAGGAATAATTTCATATCCAGGCATAAATGGACCAAAATCATTGGTGCTTAAAGGATCATCAGAAGAAGAGATAGCAGCTAATGTTCTTCCCCAAAAATTACCTTGAACAAAAATTATTTTTGCCTTATTTTTTGGAACACCTTTATTTAAATAGGCCCACTTTCTAGCTAATTTAACAGCGGTCTCTCCACCTTCAACCCCTGTATTCATTGGCAAGACTTTATCATATCCAAAAAATTCAGTTATAAATTTCTCATACTCACCCAAAACATCATTATAAAAGGCTCTTGAGGTGAGAGTAAGAGTAGAGGCTTGATCAATTAAAGCTTTTATTATTTTGGGATGACAATGACCTTGATTCACAGCCGAATAAGCAGATAAAAAATCAAAATATTTCTCACCCTCTACATCCCAAACATAAACACCTTTTCCTTTTTTCAAAACAACAGGAAGAGGATAATAGTTATGAGCTCCAAATTTATCTTCTAGTTCAATAAACTTATTTGATTGTGAGTTACTCATTTTTTAAAAATTATTTTCGATAAAAATATGATTATTGAGCAAATTAGACAATTTTAAAATAGATATTAAAATATTATTATAATTTAGATCTTAATTCTTAAAATTATTTTGAAACATTTAGAAAGTAAAAACAACATTTTATTTAAAAATATCAAAAAACTGTTGTCGAAATCAAAAAGTAGAAAAGACTCTCAATCGTTTGTAGTTGAGGGAGTTAAAGAAATAAAAATTTGTTTTGAAGAGAAATTTAATTTTATAGAATTATTTATTTGCTCGGAAATATTATCTGAGGAAAATTTACTTTTAACTACTAAAATCTCTTCAATCACTAATACTACGGAACTCTCTTTAAATCTATATAAGCAACTGTCATATAAGGAAAAAGGAGAAGGCTTACTTGCGATAGTTAAATCTAAAAGTTTTGATTTAAAAGATTTAATTTTGCCTAAAAATCCTTTTATACTAGTTGCTGAATCGCCTGAAAAACCAGGAAATATTGGTGCGATTTTAAGAACTGCAGATGCAGCTGGAATTGATGCTGTTATAATTGCAAATCCAAAAACTGAATTATTTAATCCAAACATTATTAGGTCTAGTTTAGGAAGTGTTTTCACATCCAATATAGCTACTGGAAGTTCTAGTGAGGTAATTAATTATTTATTAAAAAATAAAATAAACATATACTCTACTTTTATAAAAAAAAGTATTGATTTCACATCTATAAACTACAAGGGATCTTGTGCAATTGTTGTAGGCACCGAATCTTCTTCATTAACTAACGAATGGGCTTTAAAATCAACTAAACTTATAAAAATTCCTATGAAGGGTAAAATGGATTCTTTAAACTTATCAGTTAGTGCTGCAATTGTTATATTTGAAGCCTTAAAACAAAGAAATGTTAGTTAGTCCAGATTCTCTTTTTATTATTCTTATTTCAATTATAGTTTTCAATTTTTTAAAAGACTCGTTTTTAGATTTTTTAAACTCAACACATTTTGAAAATAAAGTTCCAGAAATTCTTTCAGATGTTTACGATGAAGAAAAATATTTAAAATCACAAGATTATAAAAAAACTCAATATGAGTTCACTAAATACTCCAGGATATTTAATTTAACTACAATTTTGTTATTTTTCTATCTTGACGGGTTTTTGATTATAGATGATTTTAGTAGAAGTTATTTTGACTCATCTATATTAATAAGTTTATTTTTTTTCGGAATAATATTTTTTGCCAATGAAATAATAAATTTACCATTCTCAGTTTATTTTACTTTTATAATTGAAGAAAAGTATGGTTTTAATAAAACCAATGCCAAGACTTTTATTTTTGACAAAATAAAATCCTGGATACTTACAATACTATTTGGTGGAGGAATTTTAAGTTTTATAATATTTCAGTTTGAATTAATTGGAGAGCAGTTCTGGATTGTTGCTTGGATTTTTATGACGATACTTACTGTACTAATTAATGGGCTTTATGCTCAAATAATTGTTCCACTTTTTAATAAACAAAGTAAACTTGAAGTTGGAGAATTAAGATCTAATATTGAAAAATATGCTAAAAAAACTGGATTTGATTTAAGTAATATTTTCGTAATAGACGGCTCCAAAAGATCAACAAAGGCCAATGCTTATTTTTCTGGATTTGGAAAACAAAAAAGAGTAACACTGTATGATACATTAGTAAATAAGTTAAGTAACAATCAAATCATTTCTGTGATTGCACATGAGATTGGGCATTACAAGAAAAATCACATCATATTTAATCTTATTTTTTCTGTTTTTCAGACAGGTATCATGCTTTATGTTCTTTCATTATTTATATTTCAACCTATTTTTTCAGAAGCAATAGGTGTAACAAATCATAGCTTTCACATAGGCTTAATCACTTTTTCAATATTGTACACTCCGATTTCTGAATTATTTTCATTGATTTTCAATATATTTTCGAGGAAATTTGAATATCAAGCAGATGAATATGCTAAAAAAACTTTTGATGGAATCTATTTATTAGAGGCATTAAAAATACTATCTAAAGATAGTTTAAGTAACTTAACTCCACATCCAAAATATGTGTGGTGGCACTACTCTCACCCTACTCTTTTTGAAAGAATAACTAGATTATAATTACTTGATTTTTTTAAGTAATTTTAAATAGTGATAGTAACAGATTCAGTTGAGGAAAATATTTTAATTGCTAAAGAGTATAAAGAACTACTTAAAATTAGCTACCAATCATTATCTAAAGATGACAGGAAGTTAATTAGATTAGCTTTTAATACATCTGTAGATGCTCATAAAAATCAAAGAAGAAAATCAGGAGAACCTTATGTTTTTCACCCAATAGCTGTTGCTAAAATAGTTGCTTCAAAAATTGGTCTAGATGCCACATGTATCGCTTCAGCTCTTTTGCACGATGTTATTGAAGATACCGAATATGATGCTAAAAGAATTGAAAAATTATTTGGTAAGACAATATGTAAAATAGTAGTTGGTTTAACAAAAATCTCTAAACTAAAGAAAGAGAAACATGTTTCTTTACAGGCGGAGAATTTTAGAAAAATGTTATTAACTCTTAATGACGATGTTAGAGTGATTTTGATTAAAATAGCTGACAGACTTCACAACATGCAAACTTTAGATGCGATGCCTGTTGAAAAGCAAATCAAAATCGCTTCTGAAACACTCTATATATATGCCCCAATTGCTCACAGAATTGGACTTTATGATGTAAAGTCTGAATTAGAAGACCTTGGATTAAAATACACAGAACCTGGAGTTTACAATGAAATTAAAAATAAAATTGAACAAACAAAGGATGAGCAAAATAAATATATTAAGAATTTTTCAAGAAGAATCAATGAAAAATTAAAAAAGGAAAATTTAAGTTTTAAAATTAGTGGAAGAACAAAATCTATTTACTCAATAAAAGATAAGATTTTAAAAAAAAACATATCATTTGAAGAAATTTACGACAAATTTGCTATTAGAATAGTATATAATTCTAAAAAAGAAAGTGAAAAATTTATTGCTTGGAAAATTTATTCTATAATAACAGATTTCTACACTCCCAATCCGTTAAGACTAAGAGACTGGATAACCTCACCTAGATCAAACGGATATGAAGCTCTCCATGTAACTGTTGTTGGTCCAAAATCAAAATGGGTAGAGGTTCAAATAAGATCAGAACGAATGCATGAAATTGCGGAAAAAGGATATGCAGCACATTTCATGTATAAACAAGGGAAACAATCTGAAAATGGACTAGAAGGGTGGCTTAACAGATTACAAGAAGTTCTTGAAAATTCTGATACAAGTGCATTAGATTTTGTTGAGGATTTTAAGTTAAATCTATATTCAACTGAAATATTTGTTTTCACTCCAGAAGGAGATTTAAAATCTTTACCAAAAGGATCCAGTGCACTAGATTTTGCTTTTAGTATTCACACTGGACTAGGTCTAAAAACTAGAGGAATTAAAGTAAACGGAAAGATAGTTCCTTTGAGTCATGAACTAAAAAGTGGAGATCAAATTGAAATAATTAAATCAGAAAACACCAAACCTTCATCGAACTGGTTAGACTATGTCAGAACATCAAGAGCAAAATCAAAAATAAGAACCGCTTTAAAGGAAGAGAAACAATTATTAGCTGAAGATGGAAAAGAAATTCTTAGACGAAAGTTAAAGCAGTTAAAAATTAAATTTGATGAAAAAAGCGTAAATGATTTAGGCAACTACTTTGATTTAAAAACTAGTCTTGATTTATTTTACAGAGTTGGAATTGGAAAAATAGACAATACAGCTTTAAAGAAATTTGCAGCCTCAAACAATAATAGGTTTATAAATTTTTTCAGAAAAAGGTTAACTAATAAAAAAGAAATTAATCATCTAGAAGATGAAGTCAGGTCAAATTTTGATCAGATTGTTTTTGGAAATGAAGAAGAAAAACTAGATTTTTCAATAGCCAAATGCTGTAGTCCAATTCCTGGTGATGATGTTTTTGGGTTTGTCACCATTAATGAAGGTGTTAAAATTCATAAACAAGATTGTCCAAACTCAATAAGTTTACAATCAAAATTTTCATACAGAATTCTTAAATCAAAGTGGATTGATTCAAGTCAAGAAGAGTTTAGTACAACAATAAATATATCAGGAATTGATAATTTAGGTATTGCTAACGAGATTACTAAGTTAATTTCAAATAGTTTGAATATTAATATGAAAAAAATGAGTTTTGAAACTGAAGGAGATACATTTAAAGGGAGAATTATTTTTAAAGTAAAAACTAAAAATATACTTAGTAAACTTATTCAAAGGTTGAAAAAAATTAATGGAATTGAAAAGGTCACAAGGGAATAGTAATTCATAATTATTTTAGTTTAATTTTGTAATATGGAAAAAGAAAAAAATCAAGAAATTGTAAAAGATGTTTTTACAAAGTTTTTAGATTTAAAAGCACATCGTAAAACACCGGAAAGATTTTCTATTCTTCATGAAATCTATAATTCTTTGGAGCACTTTGATATAGAGTCACTTTATGTGAAAATGAAAAATAAAAACTACAGGGTTAGTCGAGCTACCTTATACAATACAATAGAATTACTTCTTGAATGTAAATTAGTAAGAAAACATCAATTTGGATCTAATCAATCTCAGTATGAAAAATCATATTTTGATCACCAACATGATCACATTATTTTAACTGATACTGGAGAAGTAAAAGAGTTCTGCGATCCAAGAATACAGTCAATAAAAAAAAATATTGAAGAAATATTTGATATTGAGATTCATAATCATTCTCTTTATTTCTACGGTACTTCAAAAAAAAATAAAAAATAAAAAATATGAAGGTTGATTTACTATTAGGTTTGCAATGGGGGGATGAAGGAAAAGGGAAAATAGTTGATTTTTTAACTAAAGACTATGACATAATTGCTAGATTTCAAGGCGGTCCTAATGCAGGGCATACTTTAGAATTTGACGGAATTAAGCATGTGCTTCATACTATTCCATCAGGAATATTTCACAAAAATTCAATGAATCTAATTGGAAATGGAGTGGTAATAGATCCTGTTATTTTTCAAAAAGAAATTGAAAAGCTAGAGCCATTTAACATTGATTTCAAATCATCCTTATGTATTTCTAGAAAAGCACACTTAATTCTACCTACGCATAGACTGTTAGATGCGGCATCTGAACTATCTAAAGGTAAATCTAAAATAGGTTCTACTTTAAAGGGAATTGGTCCAACATACATGGACAAAACTGGACGAAACGGAATTAGAATAGGCGATATTGAACTTGAAGATTGGTTGGTAAAATATAGAAAGCTAGCAAATAAGCATGAGTCAATGATTAAAAATTACAATGTTAATCTTCAATACAATTTAGAAGAATTAGAGGGTGATTTTTTTGATGCTATTGAAAATTTAAAAAAAATAACATTTATTGACAGTGAGAATTATATTTTTAACAAACTGGATGAAGGGAAAAATATTCTTGCAGAAGGAGCTCAAGGTTCACTTTTAGATATAGATTTTGGAACATATCCTTATGTAACATCATCTAATACTACGGCAGCAGGTGCATGCACAGGCTTAGGAGTTCCTCCAAATAAAATAAAAGAAGTTTTTGGAATATTCAAAGCTTACACAACTAGAGTTGGGAGCGGCCCTTTTCCTACTGAATTATTTGATAAAAATGCTGAAAGGATGAGTAAAATTGGTAATGAAGTAGGAGCAACAACAGGAAGAGCAAGAAGGTGTGGCTGGCTAGATTTAGTAGCCTTGAAATACGCAGTAAAGATAAATGGTGTAACAAAATTAATGATGATGAAAGGAGATGTTCTTTCAGGATTTAAATCAATAAAAGTTTGTACAGAATACAATTATAACGGAACAGTAATAAATCATTTTCCGTTTACAGTAGATACTAAAAATTTAAAACCAGTTTATACAGAGTTTGAAGGATGGAAAGAAGATATTAGTAAAATCAAAGAAGAAAAATTATTACCAAAAACATTCATGAATTATGTGTCATTTTTAGAAGATGAACTAAAAGTTCCTATTTCAATAATTTCAGTTGGACCTGATAGAACACAAACTATAATTCGATAAAGTAAAAGTGAAACTCAACCTATCAATACTGCTAATACTTTTTATAAATTTAATTTCTTCTCAAGAAAAAAAAATTATTCAAATAATTGAAGCTGGTTCGTTTGATAGAAATGAAAAAGAAATTCCTGGAGCTAATATTTTAAAAAAAAATGATAAAATAAGAGTTCATTTGCTTCATGATGGAATGGATATTTGGTCAGACTATGCATTATTCTATAAAAAAAACAACTCTTTTAAAGCGAAAGGAAATGTAGTTGTAAAACAAGGAGACAGTATCAAACTGTATAGCGATAAGTTGAATTATAACGGAAATGTTAGAAAAATTATAGCTGAGGGGAATGTTGACTTCTACAATAATAATACAAACCTAAAAACTAAAATACTTTTTCATGATAGAGATTTGAAAGAAATATTTTTTCAAAAAGGAGGAATAATAAAAGATAGCCTAACAATCATTAAAAGTATTGAAGGGCGATATTATTTAGAAAATTCCAAATATACTTTTGTAAAGGATGTTGAAATCACAAATCCTGATTACATAATAAACTCAAATAAATTAGATTATTTAACTAAAATCGAACAAGCATATTTTTTTGGACCCACAACAATTGTAGGCTTAGATTACGACATATATTGTGAAAGAGGTTTCTACGATATAAAAAACAAAAAAGGTTATTTTATAAAAAACTCTAAAATAAATTACGATAATCGACAAATTAAAGGAGATAGTTTAACCTTTAACGATATCACTCAATTTTCCTCTGCCTCCAAAAATGTTAAACTTACTGACACGTTAAATAAAACAATTATCAGGGGGGATTATGCTGAAGTTTTCAAGGCACTAGACTCAGCTATGATAACTAAAAAAACATACGCCATTAAAATGGTAGATAAAGATTCATTATATATAAAAGCGGATACATTATTTGCTATCGGTCCAGCTGAAAATAGAATTATCAAAGGAAGATATAATGTTAAATTTTTTAAAAAAAATTTAAGCGGAAGATCAGATAAAATAATTATTAATCAAAAAAGTGGTTTAACAAAATTACTTAGAAAAGAGTTAAGTAACAGAGAAAAACAAATCTTAACCACTAAAGAAATTTCAAAAATAAATCCTATAATTTGGAATGGAGAAAGTCAAATGACGGGAGACGAAATACATATTCTTAGAAATATAAAAACAAATGATCTTGATTCTTTAAAAATATTAAATAATGCTTTTGTTGTGGAAAAAGACACATTAGGTATTGACAATTTTAACCAGATGAAAGGAATTAACTTATTTGGTAAATTCACTAATAATGAATTAAAGCTCATAAGACTTGTTCAAAATACAGAAATGATTTATTATCTATACGATGAAAAGACTAGTGAGTTAATTGGTATTGACAAAGCAATATGTAGTTCAATTTCAATGAGTATTGAAGAAAATAATATAAAAGATATCACTTTTTTCACAAACCCAATGGGAAAAATTTACCCTGAAGATGAGATTGAAGTAAATCAAAAAATTTTAAATGGTTTTATATGGAGAGAAGATGAGAAAATTTATAAAATAGAAGATTTATTCGATTTTTAACTTGAAAGATAAATTTATTAAATATCAAGCACAAACAACAAACCACCCTGTTGGATTAGAAGTTTCTCATGCTAAAGGAAGCTATATCTATGATAGTGATAATAAAAAATATTTAGATTTTGTTGCGGGTGTCTCGGCTTCCAATCTTGGGCACAGAAACAAAGCCATTAGTAAAGCTGTTATAAAACAGATAAATAAATATTGGCATGTAATGGTTTATGGAGAATTTGTTCAAGAACCCACCGTTAAATTATGTGAAATATTATCTAAAAACTTACCTAAATCCCTGTCAAACACATACTTAACTAATTCAGGTACTGAAGCAATAGAGGCTGCAATGAAACTAGCTAAAAGAGTAACAGGAAGAACAGAAATAATTGCAGCAAAAAATGGTTATCACGGAAGCACTCAAGGTTCAATGAGCATAATGGGGTTTGAAGAAAGAAAAAGGAGTTATCGTCCTCTACTACCAGGAATAAAATTTATAGAATTTAACAATGAAAATGATATTGATCTTATAAATGAAAATACCGCAGGAGTTGTTCTAGAAACAATTCAAGGAGGTGCAGGATTTATCACTCCATCTAATCAGTATTTGAAAAAAATTAAACAAAAATGCAAGGAACTTAATACATTATTAATTCTTGACGAAATACAACCAGGCATTGGAAGAACTGGAAAACTATTTGCTTTTGAACATTACAATGTAATCCCTGATATTTTAGTGTATGGAAAAGGACTAGGAGGGGGATTTCCAATAGGAGCATT
>Ga0308012_10000323_pt1 | contig 30313 bp, 37 predicted proteins | sample Neamet179_FD_203133 | JGI IMG/M metagenome (GOLD analysis project Ga0308012, IMG submission 203133) | Marine microbial communities from water near the shore, Antarctic Ocean - #179 | ecosystem: Environmental > Aquatic > Marine > Unclassified | place: Southern Ocean | collected 2014-07-25 | reverse complement strand
TTCAGAACTTCGTGGGCATCAATAGCAGAGCCTTTTATGTAGTACCTCCTCGATAGAGGCTCACAGCTCCAACTGCAACAATCCTTGTAATAGTCGAAGGGGTAGGACTCGAACCTACGCACCAAGGCTCTAACCAACTGAGCTACCCTCCCGTGGAAGCTGAATCCTATTCATTCAAGATACTACTCCACAACCACCAATGGTTAAAGTTTTTGCCCATTCATAGTAGCACCTTGTGTCCTATAATGTGGGCCCTTTCTATCTATTCCTGTTGAAGATTTAACAGGTTCATGCCCCATTACTAACTCGTAAGCGCATTTGTATACAGCTTTCTTCTTCTTCAGAGCCTCTCTTCTCTGTGTTCTAGCCTCTAATCGTACATCTTTATACTCTTTCCGTATAATTCTCTTGTGTATTAATCTCTCTTTGTCCATAATGGTTTTAATAAGTATTTCCTTTACTTTATGTGTGCCCCGCCTAGATGAATTATTCACTCAAAGAGAATAAGGACGGGGACTTGTGGTGCAGCATTCAAGTAGCTTGCTCACTTTTGTATTCTTTAGTTGACTTACTGGTCAAGAAATCAAACTTTTCTTGGTCAGTTGCTGCAACGAATTTATAATCCACTTCAGAGAAGGTTGATTCAAACATATGTATCATCCTCGCCTTTTGAGCGTAAGTAGGTCTTGATACATCTTCTACACCTGCAATCATTTTCTTAACTGCAAGCTTTATGTAGTCCATCTCTCTTAGTTTCATTTGAAACTCAAGGAAGCATAGTATTGTGTTAAAGTCAGTCTTCTTCTCTTGTGGTAACTCGTTCATAAATAAAAACATACGAGTAATGAATTCCTTTCTACTCTCTATTTCTCCCATGACTTACTTATGTTAGTGTCTGATTTCAATAAACCGTTAGTTACAACAGCTAATGCAGCTTCCTCCATTAACTCTGTCATCTTAGTTACCCATACATCTGCGTATTTAATATCACAGATAGTATCAATCTGATCATGTACAGTCATTACCATCTTAACAGGTACATCATTATTACTAAGAAACTCACGTATCTTAATAATAGCAAGCTTGGTCATATCTGCACTACATCCTTGTATTGGTGTGTTCTTGGATGCGCGCTCAATACTACTAAGCTCTTTGATTGATGACTTGTTCTTGGCAATACTTGGGTACCATTCAGGGAACCATCTCTTCCTATTAAATGGAGGGAAGGTCTTGATGTATCCAAATTTCTTCCCATAGTTTCCTAACTTATCTAAGAATGCACCTATTGATGGGAACGCTATAAAGTATTCCTCAATCAATGTTTCAGCATCCTTCAAAGGAATACTCAAAGTATCTGCTAGTTTACTTGGGCCCATACCATAGGCTAACCCAAAGTTAACTGTCTTAACATTTGTTCTAAGTTTCTTATGCTCAGGGCATCTACACTTCTGTTTAGCATCTTGTACAAAATATGCACAATCTTCTTCAGCTGCGGCATACCATTTCTCTCCATAAACTAAGTCAGCACATACCGAGTGTAAATCTTGTCCATTGGTTAAAGCATTCAACCACACAGGGTCTTTACTTCCAAAGGCAATAACATTAAGCTCTTGGCTACTATAATCTGAAGATACGAAGCACCAATCCTTGGGTGCTACGAAACAGTTACGAAACTTATTATTTGCAGGTATCTGTTGCATGTTAGGCTTACTACTACTTACTCTACCAGTATCTAATATCTGATTGAAGTTAGTATGTATCTTACCATCACTTGATACAAACTTAAAGAAGTCCTCTCCATAACTCGTGGATAGTTTCTTCTTCTCCTTGTATTGGATGTACCGATCAATAAGAGGGAACTCCCTTCTATACTTGTACATCTCTTTACCATTCACATTCTCTAATTTAGGTACTAGCTTTCTAAATACAGCTAATACCTGTTTAGGTGAAGTCCATTTAATTAACACATCTCTTAATTCAGATGTGGGTATAAATAGGTCTCCTTGTAAATATGTAGCAACAAACTCATCAAATTGTCTATCAATGATAATCATCTTATCTAAGTTCACACCTATGTCGTGTGCCTCCTTAGTAGACTCCTTGGATAATTCAATCCAGGCATCTCTATCAATATCAAGCCCATTGTATTCAATGTCTGCAAATCCTAATGTTGCTTGGTTCTCTAAATCTACAACTGCTTGTAGCTTCAGCGACTCAACAAAAGGTAATTGCAATTCTCTAATAGCACACAAGTGCTCAACATCTTTCGCTCCGTAAGTTATCTGACTGTCACTAAATGGATTACCTCCAATTGTAGTGAACTGCATCCTTACCTCTTTCTTCAGCTCAACCTTTAGGTATCTAAGACATAAATGTCCTAACCCATACCTAAGGTCTTTACCGCAATTAAGAACTTTCTCTGCTAAAAATGTATCATACACATTCTCCATTGTGATATTAGCCCATTTCTTTATGAACTTATAATCAAACTTGGCATTGTGTAATATTTTCAATTGCTTTCTACTCTCTAATATATCCTTCAAGGGTTCAATACTAATAAATCTAGTATCAATAACAAATTGATTGTCTTTGTCACCTATCTGGAACATAATCATCTTATCTGACGTGAAGTCTAAGCCCTCCGTTTCAGTATCTACACCTAGTACAGGTTTAGATCCACAATACTCAACGACATCGTCTATTGTAGCATCTTTAAATGTTGCATCAAGACTCTTGGTGTTAGATATAAAGTATATCATGCTTTGAAATCACATACTATCTTCAATATACCTTCAGCTTGATCCGTTGTTATTTTTACTCCTCTAAATACTAACTCGTGCTCTTCATCTTCAAGTGTCTGTAAATACAGTCTTTCGAAGTCTTTTAGCTCTTGTTCATCCTGAGCAAGATCCATGATGTGTTTCATCCATCCCATAATAGTCTATTTAGTAAATATCAAAAACAAAGAAAGGGACGAATGTCCCTCTCTAAAGCAAATGGATATTGGCTTATATATGTTTTTGATACATATGCGTTAATATATAATCTTTAGTGCATCAAATGTAAACAAAATTAATGTACCATACAAGCGATACATCAATTTTGTTTATACTACTAACTAAATATCTCTCCTGTTAGTGTGTCAACCCGCTCCACCACATGGGTAGCTTTTGTTTCAACACTTAGAGTATCAGCCTCAAGAGTAATATCTTCAGGCTCATTAAATACGATAGTAGCATTAGTAAAGATGTATTCATCACCGTGAGTGATAAAATCTCCATTCTTACCTTTACGCTTAGCAGCTGACTCAACATTTGCTGCTTGGTAATCACTTGGTTGTGTTGTTTCTTGTATCTGAACTCTCATTACATAATCAGTACCTTCATAAGATGCTACTGGATTAAGAATGTTCAATTCTAATACTTTAAACCCTTTGTCGTTTATTACCCAAGGTTGAGAATCATCACAACTAATGTTCAACAACTCTTCAATATCTGAAGGTTGTCCATTTTGCCAAGCTCTTCTAGCACTGTTGTTAGAGAACCTGTTGTCTGATTTATTAAATAAGAATACAGCTGATAAGCCTTTAGATCCTTTCTTAACTTCAGCTAATTCAATGGACATAAATCCATTAGCTACTTCTCTAATTTGTGTTAGTAATACTTGACCTTCTTTTAGTGACTTGATGTCACCACTGTTTAAAACATTTTTCATGTTCGGTAATGTTTAATATGTAAGTAATACAGAATTGTTTGTAGGTTTCTGTTTGGACCTAATAGTGAAAGTGAGTGGAATCGAACCACTTGAGTTGTAAACTGTAGGAAACAACGCTCCAAGCGACACTTTCTTGTTTAATGTTTGTTATGTTAAAAGATAAAAGCTATGTTCTCCGTCAAGAACTCCATTCACAGCTTCTTTTGCTAACTGCAGTCTGCTACTAACCTTTACAGGTGAGGGCAATCATAAATGTTTTAGCTTTATCTTAAATAATCACCTATGACTTGCACAATAAAGCTCACTTCACCTCAAGGGCAGATTAAGCAGTGATTAATACTATTCAATATTCAAACTATCTACATAGTCATCTCTTACTATTTGTTTATCTAAAGCTTTCTGCATTCTCTGTTCTAGAAATACTTGTTCAGCTTTAGAATACATTGGATCATCAATTGGTAATGAATCCACAGTAAATAACATAAGAGCATAAAGTAAGTTGGATTTCTCCAACTCACTTATTCTCTTTTCCATTGCCTCTATTCGAAGCAGATTAAACTCTTGACTGCTCATGACACATCAGTTAGATGGTCACACTTAGAACATTCAGCAAGTTGAGGATATTCATCAATCATATATCCTTTATCGTTACCACATTCAGGGCAAGTTATCTTAACTACTTGCATGCTGCAATCATCTTAGTTAATTTCGCCTTCTCTTTCTTTGCTCCATCAGGGAACATAGTATTCAAATGTCCAAGAAGAGTAATATACCCTTCTCTTCCATTCTTATTCAAGAACGTTTCTCTTGTTGAAGCTCTTTCAATAGCTTCATCTCTTCTTAACTCTTTCTTCTCTTTATTTGTCATTACGCTTTCTTCTTTAGTAGATAATATAACTTCTGTCTTGCTTTCTTGTAAGTCACACTAGACTTCAACAAAAGATTTGGTGGTATCTCACCTACTGTTCTAGGTAATCTACATACTCCATCTTTACAAGATACTTCTAAGTTCTTCTCGATTAATGTTCTCAATACTTGTTCACGAACATCTTTCTCGTGGATCTTAAACATTGTAGTAGAAGGTGGATGTACTATCTTAACCTCTACTTCTGCAGTTGCAGTTTCATCTACTAATGTTTTGAATAAGACTGTTATCAAGTCTTTATCATTCTGCGTAAGTACGTCTTGTACCTCCACATGCAACGTAAACGTCTCCGTTTGGTAGTTTAAATGTTTCATTGGCATTTTACTTGTTAGTTAATAAAATAAGCAGTTTGAATACATGCTTAGGTATGGCTCAAATCTATTCAACTCTGGCGTTAAGATCACTAAGATCCTTTTGAACACCTTCTGTAAATTCCTCTAACTGATCTAAGGTTATCCCATATTGAGATACACAATGCTCGTTCAAGTCTTGTATTGTTCTCTTGTAATGGTTAAACTTATCGGTTAGATCAGCAATCTTATGCTGTGTGTAAGTAAGTTTATTTGGTATCATCTGCTGTGTACATGTTATTTGCGATTAATAATACGATTGGAAGATCCATCAAAGTTATAAGACATCTTATCTCTAAGTTTTCTGACATTGTGTATACTAATGTTGTTAATATAACAGCTAGTATTACGATGATTGTTAAGTGTAACTTCTCCATGTTTATTTGTTTAGGTTTTGTCTTTGATACGTTCTTATTGTATCTTTTGCAACTTCTAATTCTTCTTGTAACTTAAGCATCAATACATGTGCATCATGTGCCTCTTTATGTGATACCTTTACTTCTTCTAGTTTGTTCATCTTTAGAGTTTATGTTATACAATACAATAAGATCAAATGTGACAGATCACAGATCGGATGATATGAGGTGTATTGGTGGTAGCCAACACGGTGACACACAGTCTACTACTATCGTATCCCATACCATGACTAACCACCTTAAAAAAAATGAGTAGCCAAAGGCTACACATCTAATACTACTACCAACCCTGTTACGAACTTCTCGAAGAGCTCTGGGTTTCTAACGCTAATGATTTGCGACGCCTTGATAAGCTCTCCTTCACTATTATACGCATCACCGTCGTAGAATCCGTAACGTAATGGGTTACCGTTCTTATCTACATTGTTCTGCTCTGGTACTCTAATAATTACTTTCATAATATACAGTTTATTTACATCAAGGGGTATCCCTTAATTTCCGGCACATAGAGGGGGTCTTTGTCTTAGTTCCCCTATGCATCCACGAATTTCCTAAATTTTCTAAAAATTTTATCTGGAAAATTTCCATTAGTCGCTAAAATTTCTACCTTTGTATGGACAAGGAATTTCGCTATCCTAAGAGTTTTATAGGAACGGTAAGCCAGGGCAGGTGTCTTTTTGATATGTGTTGCTACTGCACCATTACGAACAGGTACGGAAAATACTAAAGACCTCTCTATCAAAGGGGTCTTTTTTAACCGCTAAAAAATAAAGTTATGAGTAACGAGAGAGAATGTAAATGCGGTGGAAACTGTAAATGTAAGAAAGCCCAGAGTACCAACGGAGATATGGATAGTTGGTTGGATGATTTAGAAAATAAAGAACAACCAGAGGCATGCAGTATTAATAATCCAGACTGTGAAAACTGCGGAAGTTAGATTATTTTTAGTATATTTGCATAGAGACACTTTATAAGTATCACCCCTCGGTAATCAAAAAAGGGGTCAGAAGTTGGATTGTAGTTCCTAAATAAGGAATAGAGTTTTCTCCAATAGTCTCGAAAAGAATTAGTATAAGATTTAGTTAGGATAGAATGCACACAGGTACGTGCGGTGAATTAACACCAGGCTTACTATCCTTTGGTCTCTATTAACAGAGAAGCACTGCTAAAAAGAAATCTAATTTGAAAAAATCAAATCCCAAGGGGGATAAATATGTCTTAGAGAAAAAGTATCAGTAAGCTATATGATAAGAACTCAAAGACAGGTATAGGTATAACATCTGCGAGTAGGAGGATCATTAGAAATGTCAACACTGCGCCTTTGGTTAAGGCATATCTATCTTTCTTATCATAGTACTCCAAGAAGAATATCAATGGTTGGCATAGGAAAAATATCGCCGCAAAGATGTTATGGAAGGAACTGAACGCATGCATGTCGTATATTGCGATAAGCGAAAGCGAAGCTAATCCCACAAATACAAGTATAGGTTTGACGTTCTTCCGTTTGTATAATGCGGCTAGAATCATTGTTTGTATGACAATGAAATACGTGAAATACCTCCTTGTCAATGGATGTACACCCAGTACTGATACCGGTGTTACAAATAATCCCCATCCTTCTACAGCGCATATCATGCTTGCCAGTAATACTAGCGTAAGCATAAGGATCCCTCCCTTTACTACTTTAATTCCCATTGTTTCCCAATAAATTTTTATATGCCCATAAGGTAGTAAACACAAAGCAGAAATAAAACCTTTTGTTTAAATTGTTTTCTATACATTTCTTTTATATATTTGCTTAAACCAATATACATATTATGGAATTCAAACCAAACGGGATGTGGGTAATTCTACCCAACCCAGCAAAGAAAACAACAGACTCCGGAATCATTTTAGACGACCAGACTGTGAATCAAATGAAAACTAACATTCTTACAGTTGAGGCAGTTGGCCCTCAGTGCTTTTTTGCAAAGCCTGGAGATTTAGTTATGATTGATCCACGTATGGAAGCTTTGATGGTTGATTTAGATAACAAGAGTTACATCATGATACCTGAGCACCAGATTTTAGGTGTAATGTAATGAATGGTACTGTCACTATAAGCTTAAAGGATTATGAAGATTTGGTAGAAGCTAAGAAAGCGGCGGATGGAATACTCCACGCTTCCAAGCTTTCCACAAAAGAACTTCAAGTATTCTTAAGTTACATATGCTCACGAGCAGATCTACAACCTTTAGTGGATGAATTTAACAGACAGTCAGGCACATCTAAAATCGTTGTTGATTCTGGGCGGGCCCGTATAATGTTAAAAGATGATAAGAACTAAATTTGCAACCCAAGACTTAGAAGAACTTGTAACCCTTATGTTAAAATTTGAAGCTAGTTTACATTCATGGACCGAGAAGAATATCAATTCTACTTGGGATATGGAGATTTTAATAGGGGACTACACGTACTACATAATAATTACAGTAGAAAATGAAGAAGATAACGATACCAGTAGCAACGACAGCTAACTACTTACAGTTCTGGAACGGGTTGTTCAATATGACCCCAAAAGAGTTGAAGATATTAGAGTTGTTTATAGAGACTGCTGATACAGTCCATGATTTATGCGCTATACGCCACAAGGTTAAGGTAGCGGAAGAGTTAGGACTTAAAGATAAGGATCTGTTGAATGTTTACATTAAGAAACTGAAGGATAAAAAAGCTTTAGTGAAAGGTGTGGGTATTTACAGTTTAAATAAATTATTAGACCCCAACAACAAGAATGTTCAAGTATCTATACGGTGGAGGGAGTAAGGAATTACAAGACTCCGGATTAGTGATTACAGAATTTTATTTAGAGGAACAATATATTATAATCTTACAAGCCCCAGACGGGGAAGTAGAGGAGATAGTTAGAACAGATTTTTCATGAAAGAGAAACCAAAATTACCCAGCTTACTTACTATGACGACTAACTTTGCTAAAGAGTTAGCGGAGTACGTTGCGAAAGGTGCTCCTAATGTGAGTGCTGAGAACTATGAGAAGAGGTTGGAGGTTTGCAATACTTGCCCCTTTCTTATAAAGGATGCAATGAGGTGTGGTAAATGTGGATGTATGTTAGAACACAAAGCAAAGTGGAAAACTTCAGACTGTCCAGCGATACCTAGTAAGTGGGAACCAGAAATGATGATGAGCGATGAGCAACATAAAACAAAGCCTGATCCAGAAGATGGCGACAAAGTATAATCTACCTTTAAGTAAGGTGGAGGAAGTTATAGAGTATCAGTTCAAGTTTGTAGCGAAGATTATGCGTAAGGGGGATTTTGAACCTGTACGCTTACCATATTTTGGTAAATTCTCTGCAAAGAAGGGCAGAATAAAACATGTACAAGATGGAGCTGCTAATAGTAAGCGATAAGAAAGTAATAGCATCTGGGTACACTTTAGCAATCAAAGAATTTGCAAAAGTTGCGTCTAGAAAGCAGGGAACAAAAGAATTAGCGTATATTTATCATATGTGCGACCATAATTCTCCGTTTGCTGCGTATGCTGCGGATATGCGTGAGGCAGAAGTAGCTTCTAGTATATTTAGTATAAATTGGAATGCAGATACGGTTGTACTTGCAGCGTGTGAGAAGTATAAGCTCTTACAGGAGACGACATCAGTGAAGTTGTTGAAGGCAGCTAGGTCTGCAGTGAATAAACTGGAGGTATATCTAGAAACAATAGATTTAACTTTGATGGATGATAACGGAAAGCCTATATATAGTGCCAAGGATTTGGTTGCTAACATTTCTAAGATGGCGGATGTTGTTGATGGATTAGCTAAGCTAGAAGCGCACGTTAAGAAAGACGAACAGACAGCTTCTCCAAATAGAGGAGGAGTAGTAGTAAATAAATACAGTGTATAATGAATTTTCTTGAAGATATAGAAGGTAATGAAAAGGCAATGCATAATGCGTACTTAGTAGTTACAGGTAAGAGAAGTTTAGAGTCCTTTACAGGGAAAAACGAGCCTATACTTCCATTGGACTTTAATAACCCAGGACATTTAATAGATTTCTTGATGGATTACTATTCAGATATGGAAGAGTACGGTAAATGTGATGAACTAGCCTCTATAAAGAATGTATAAGAACACAGACTCATTACGCATACGTGCGATAGAGTTTATGGAGAACGGACACTACACTTCTGCCCTATCCGGTACGCAAGCGTACTATGATTTCTGGGATTCAGAACGTAAGAAGTGTTTGTATGGTCATACTGTTGGTGATTTAACTATAACAGGTAACCATTACTTCTATCTTAATTATTGTCCTATTGACAGGTCCGTTAAAGAGATTTTACCTGACGGAACAGAGATTGCTAGACGTGATAGATCTTTTCCAGCGTTTTATGATGGAGATTGTAAGTATTTTAACGCTCTAGACACCTGTAGAAAAACAAACAAGCATTTAACAGTATTAAAAGCACGTCGTAAGGGATATTCTTATAAGGCGGCTGCAATGTTGGCTAGAAACTACTTCCATGTAAGGAATAGTAAGAATTACGTATTTGCTGGGCAGAAAGAATACATCATTGGTGATGGTTTACTCTCTAAGGCGTGGGAAATACTTTCATTCGTAGATGACAACACCGCATGGACACAACCTAGACTACGTGATCGTGAGATGCACAAAATGTCGGGGTATAAGAAGAATGTAGGTGGAGCTGATGTAGAATTAGGCATGAAGTCTCAGATAATTGGCGTATCTTTAAAGGATAATCCGGATAAGGTCCGTGGTAAGGCAGGGGAATTGATTTTCTTTGAGGAAGCCGGGGCGCTTCCAGGATTATTGAAAGCATGGGAGGTAGCAATGCCTACAATGCGTCAAGGTGCAAACACTCTTGGTACTATGGTAGCTTTTGGTACTGGTGGTACAGAAGGAGCAGACTTTGAAGGGATGGAAGAGTTATTCTACAACCCTGAGTCGTATGATTGCTTGCCTTTTTCAAACATATGGGACGACGGCGCGCAAGGAACTACTTGTGGGCACTTTGTACCTATCTACGAAAACCTTGAGGGGTTTATTGATGCAGATGGGAACTCAGATAAGGACGCAGCCGTAGCTTTTGAGGAATTGAATAGGACAAAGAAGAAAGGGACTAATGATCCTAAAGCTTTAGATCAGTATATAGCTGAACACCCTATGAATCCTAGAGAAGCTACTCTACAGGTATCAGCTAATCTATTTGATATAACTTCTTTACAAGCACACTATAATAATGTGAAAGTTAACAAGTTAGACAGAGTAGGTACTGCAGGTAAACTGTTTCATGGGAAGGATAACACAATTGAGTTCACACTTGATGGGGATGCAAAACCTATCGTGAGATACCCGCACAGAAAGGAAGATAATCTAAACGGAGCAGTCATTATTTATGAATCTCCGTATAAGAATGAGACACAGAAGGTGCCTGCAAACTTATACATAATATGTCATGATCCATACGGCCAGAACAAGTCAGCGGATTCTTCTTCTTTGGGGTCTACATATGTATTAAAGAGGATGAACAACATATCATCCCCCGACGATATGATTGTAGCTTCTTATGTAGGTAGACCTCATTCGCAGGATGAATACAATAGGAACCTGTTTATGTTGGCGGATTATTACAATGCTAAGATAGGATTTGAGAATGACCGTGGAGAGGTTATTGCATATGCTAGGAGGCACAGAAAATTACACAGGCTCCAAGAGGAGTTTGAAATGTTGGATAAAAAAGACCTTAGAAGTAAAACAGTTAAGCGTCAATACGGGATGCACACTACAGAGCCTAGAAAAAGGCAAGGAGAGTTGTACATTAGGGATTGGCTTAATACTGTACGAAGAACTAATGAAGATGGTTCTGTTATTTTGAATATGCATAAAATTTACGACCTTGCTCTTCTTCAGGAGCTGATAAAGTTTAACCACATGGGTAACTTTGATAGGGTTATGTCTCTAATGGTGGGTATGTACCACACCAGGGAGCTATATAACTCGGAAGTTCGTGAAAATCTAGATGATAGAGCTGTAGATAGCTGGTTTGATTCTAATTATTATTAGTGGTATAATATAAGGATAACCTTAAAATTATAAAACCACTGGAAGTAGAACATAAATTAATTATTTTTGTAGGATGCACGTAGGAGGAGAAAATATACCACAGCAGAAGTTAGCGCTGTCAAAGAAAACAAAAGAATGGAGAGAAAGCTGCGTAAAGGCTTTTATAAACTTATCCGACAACGGATCTAGTAAGAGAGGCGATTCTCTAAAACTTCTCTACGACTATTATAACGGAGCTATTGAAGACTCTGATTATGATTACGTGCTTAAACCTTATGGTAAGTCACGTAAGAATTTCCCATCTAAAATGCGGAATTACCCTATAATCAAACCTATAATAGATCTGCTATTAGGGGAGAAGTCTAAACGACCTCTTAATTATACGGTTACAGTGCAGAATGCAGACGCAGTCTCTGAAAAAGAAAACGCTAAGCAACAAGTTATATATAAGAACCTTGAGATGCAATTCTTAAAGGTTATGGCGGAGCAGAATCCTGAATTAGTTCAGGGAGGGCAAATGCCAGAAGAGATTCCAATGCCAGAGCACATTGCAGGGCAGTTCGAGGATAGTTATGTTGACAATAGAGCAATCAAAGGTCAGTATGCTATGAACTACATCATGCAAGAGCAGGAAATCTACGATAAGTTACAAAAAGCATGGTTTCACTTCCTAATTTCTGGAGAAGTGTACACCCATAGAGGTGTAAGACATAGTGAACCTTTTTATGATGTGTTGAACCCAATAGATATTGACTACGATAAGGATCCAGATTTGGAGTTCGTAGAAGATGGGGATTGGGCACTATCTAGAAAGCGTGTACATGCTTCAACAGTTATAGATCATTATTACGACTCCCTAACAGATACCCAAGTACTAGAATTAGAAAGCCCTTCCCATATGGAAAGTGGTAACTTCCTGTCTCAGGCTTCGAGCTCTGCAGACTCTGACTCCCTGAGAGCCAGACTTATAGAGGTAGTAGAGGTATATTGGAAGTCAAGAAAACGTTTAGGGTTTGTAACATACATGGATCCGGACTCTGAATCTGTTGAAGAGATAGAGGTTGAGGAAGGATATAAGATGCCGCCAGAGTTAAAGGCGTCAGGAGCTACTATAAAGTGGTTATGGGTAAATGAAGTTTGGGGAGGTACCCGCATAGACGGTAGATTCTTCATAGATATACGCCCCCTAGAAAACCAACGCTCATCTTTAGATAATCCATCTAAATGTAAACTACCTATTAATGGTAGAAGGTATTCTGATGTAAATAGTGCGAACATATCATTAGTATCTTTAGGGATACCGTTCCAACTTAACTATAACATCTATAAGTACAGATTAGAGCTTGCTATCGCAAGAAGTAAAGATATTGTAGCTCAATTTGACATTAACATGATCCCTAAGAAGTGGGATATGGATAAGTTTATGTACTACGTAGAAGGTACAGGTATTGCATGGGTAGATTACAATAAAGAGGGTGTAACTCTCTCTCCTCAGCATCAATCTGTACTAGATATGTCTATTAAGACTATTCAGCAGTATATTATACTACTAGACTCTATCATGATGGAGTGGGAGAAGCTCTCTGGTGTCAATAGACAGCGTCAGGGTGAGATAGGAGCATACGAAGGTAAAGCGTCCAGTCAGCAGGCTATATTGCAGTCATCTCACATTACAGAGGATCTATTCCGTAAGTTTGGGAGATTAGAGCAAAGAGATTTCCAAGCTTTATTAGATTATTCTAAGGAAGCGTGGTTAACAGGTAAGAAAGCTATGTTTGTAATGCCTGATGGTACTACAGATTTCTTAGACCTAGACTCTATGACTCATATGGAATCTAATTATGGAATCTTCATGTCAGATGCTGGTAAAGATCAAATGAAACTAGACCAGATTAAAGGTTTAACTCAGGCAATGGTACAGAATGGTACGAAAGCTTCTACAGTAGCAGAGATGTTAGACTCTGATAGTTTCCCACAGATTAAATCTAAGCTTAAGAAAGCTGAAAAAGCTGCAGATGAATTAGAGGCAGCACAGCAGAAAGCTATGCAAGAGGGACAACAAATGCAAGCACAAGCTGATCAAGCTAAAGCGGAGCAAGAGTCTTTAGATAAAGAAAAAGATAGACAAACAGAAATAGAAATAGCTCTTATAGGTGCAGAGGCTAGGCAAAATCCAGAAGGAGATAGTTTCAATCTTCAGAAGATGATGCAAGAATTTGAAGTTAAGCAAAGAGAGCTTGACCTTAAAGAGAAAGAATTAGATGCAAAGCTTGGAACTGACTCTGATAAGAACAACATAGACAGAGAGAAGAACTCTATTCAGAGAGAGGCTAACAAAAATGCTAACAAAGATGCTGGACAATAAGCGACGTAGAGACATATTAAATCAAGCTAAATCGTCCAACTACGAGGGAAGTGTGATGGATTTATTCGCACACGCCTCTCAAGGTGGTGATGTATCTCAGCTTCTACAGCCTCAACAGGATCCGCAGATGTTAACAGCTTCTACACCAGAAGAGAAACAGACGGGATTAAGAGAACAGCATGCAGCAGGTAACACTGGAGCATCTATGTCTTTTCCTGATGTACCTGCTAACACATCTTTCAACACTAAAGGGATGAAGGTTCCTATGGATATTAGTAAGTATGATGAGCAAGGTCATCTCATGCAATCCTTTAAGGCTGTTCCTCCGGGGGTAGAAAGTTTACCTACAGGTCCTTCAAAAGGAACAGTAGTTGAAACCCCTGCATATAAGACAGGTGGATTTAAAGGTAAGTACCAAGAAGGTGGGGTAAATTTAGATACTACCACAAGAGAGGGGCTTGCGAATTACAGGAAGGCGTATAGCAGCAACTCTTTAGCTAACATGCAAGAAATAGACGGAGAGCAAGTAGCTGTTATGCCAGACCTTGATACGATAGAATTGTCTAACGATGGTGAAGTATGGGGAGGAGGAGAGAATCACGCTCCTAAGGATTGGATGGGAACTCCTATGGCTAGGTCTTCTCAGAATCAAGCTTATATGAGAAATCAATATAAGAACAATCCGGTTGCTAGAGGAGCTATGAAGAACACAACTGGGGACTCTGGAGATTTATGGGGGAATGTAATAGAAGGTACTAAAGATGCCGGACTACTTGCTGCATCTACAATGGCACCAGTTCCAGGACTTGGTGCAAATGCTGGGGCCTCAAACTTAGTGAATTCTGTATATAAAGCAGGTAAGTATGAAGTAGCGGCAGTAAAGTCAGGTATAGAGATGCTTAAGAATGGTAAATACGGAGTAGGAGCATTAAAAACATTGTACCACGGATCTAAAGTACAGGCATTGCCACTTGCGCTTCCAACATTAGGTAATGTTGCTCTTAAAACAATCAAAGGAGAGGCAGATTCAAATGACGCAGCTACAGCTGCTTCTATAGCTATAAATATGAATAACCCACTTGGTAAGTTACCTTATGGAAAGAAGGTGAGTAAATACTTAGTAGAAAACTCTAAGGATCTAATTAAAACAGGGGCATCCGTAGTTAAAGGTAAGTATACTGACGCGCTTGCATACCTGTCTTCAACGTTTACCAAAAACAAAGCAGCTAAGATGTCTCTGAAGCTTGCTAAAAATGCTATACCAGCTGAATCAGACACATAAGTGGTATATAATAAAGTGCTTACCAAAAAGCAAAACTAATATCAGACATGTATAAATTTTAACTATGTTTGTAAAAACCAAGCAATATGAACAAGAACGATAACAACATCTCTTTGGAGGACATCTCTTTTGATGACATGTTGGGGGAAGGCATCGAAGATGTAGTCCTAGACGATGACAAAGAGCCAGCACCAGATGGAGCTGACGACGATTTAGACAAAGACGCTGAGGATTTAAAACCTGAAGTGAAAGAGGATAAAGAGGATAAAAAAGAGGAAGAAGAAGAAGATGCAGATGATTCTGCAGGCGATTCTGAAGACGAAGAGGGTGAAGATGATAGTGTTGTAGGAGAAATCCTTTCTAAATTAGGTTATGAATCTGACGAAGAATACGCAGACACTGCAGAAGGTCTTACAAAGCTTACCAAAGATATGGGAGCTAGGATGGCTGAATCACAATTAGATGAACTATTTGAAAAGTTTCCTCTAATTAAAGATCATCTAAACTACGTTATGGACGGTGGACAGTCGCAAGACTTTATGAAAGCTTACGATCCTACTCTAGATTATAACAAAATTGAGTTAGATGAGAGTGACGTAAAAGGTCAAAAGTCTATCTTAGGAGATTACTTCGCATCTAAAGGGCACGATAAAGATTTTATCAATGATCTTTTAGATGATTACGAAGATACTGGGAAACTTCACCAGAAAGCAACTGCTGCAAAAACAGCATTAGCTAAAACGCAGAATGAGGATCGACAAACGCTAATCACTAAGCAAAAAGAAGATAGAGCTACTTCTGAGAAGAACCAAGCTGAGTTTTGGGACGGTGTCCATAAGACTATTAACGACTCGGAAGAGTTTGCGGGATTAACAGTTCCGGAAAAAGATAAGGGTAAGTTCTTTGATTATATATCAAAACCTATAAACAAAGAAGGTAACACCCAACGTGATGTAGATCACAATGAGGCTGAAATGGATGTAAAGTTAGCAATTGATTTCCTTATGTATAAGGGGTTCAAGTTAGATGACATTATAAGCAAGAAGGCGACAACTAAGAATGCTAGGTCTCTCAGAGACAAAATATCAAAGAACGCAGGCTCTATAAAGAGTGCGCGTAAGTCTCCAAGAGGTAAGACATCTTTTGATATTGAGGATTTAGATCTTAGTTTATAAACAAGGCAATTAGTGGAAACACAACTGCATATATAATTTTTAAAACAGATAAAAATGGCAAATGGAACAAATATAAGCGTTCAAAAACGCTTTTACAATGATTCGCAAATGACTGACATGAACAGTTTAGCGAACGCGTTGTTATCTAAACCTGCTGAGTTATCTCCAATCATCACTCATTTGTCTGGTAAAGACGACAAGAGGTTTCCACTATCTTTCTTAACTGAAGGTGTAGGTAATACTAAGTCAATTGACAGACTAGAATATGAGTACCGTGTTTCGACACATAGATTGAGAACTCGTCCGGTAGCGGCAACAAACTCTGGTGCACAAGGCGCTGGTGGTATGGCTTTCGAATTAGAATTCCCTGATAAACACTTCGTATTTCCTTACGTATTAGTTTCTCAGTCTGGAGCTCAAGCTCGTATTATGAAAGCACCTGAAGCAGTAGGTTCAAACTGGAAGTACACTTTACAAGTTGTAAGTCCTTCTGTAACCGCTTCTATTCCTGCAACTGACTGTGTAGCTGGGTCTCTTTGGGCTCAAATGTATGCACCAGTAGGAGTTGATTTCTCTCGTGGAAATGCTTCGAATTGGGATACACCAGGTTTAGTTCGTAACAAATTAACTACAGTTCGTAAGTCTTACCACATGTCTGGTAACGCTAAAGACTTCGTAGCTGAATTTGCTTTACCTACTAAAGGTGGATCAACAACTAAGTTGTGGATGGATTACGAAGAATACTTACACATGCTTGACTTCAAAGAAGAGTGTGAAATGTACTACTGGTACGGTGAGAAATCTTACGATTCAAACGGTCACACTGCTATGAAAGATGAAAACGGGCAACCGGTAATCGTTGGACCTGGTTTACTAGAACAAGTAATCAACAAGGATACTTATTCTGTAATGACTGAAACTAAGCTTAAGAACATCATTGGTGACTTATTCTACGGAATGACTGATGCTGCTAACAAGCAAGTTACTCTTTACACTGGTACCGGTGGTGCTCGTGAATTTGATGAGGCGCTTAAAAACCATTTCACAGGGGCTTCAGGTTCTTGGAAAATTGGTGGAGAGAATCGTTTCATCACAGGTTCTGGTCGTAACTTAGGTATGACTGGATACTTTAATTCGTATGAGCATATTGATGGTCACGTAATCAACGTAGTGAAATTACCTATGTTCGATCACGGTGCTGTTGCACAAGCTCGTGCTAAACACCCAGTATCAGGATACTCTCTTGAATCTTACCGTATGGTATTTGTAGATCAATCTAATTATGATGGTCAGAATAACTTACAGATGATCTCTAAACAAGGTCGTGAGCTTTTAAGATGGTGTGTAGCTGGTTCTGTTGTACCTCGTGGATTTGACTCTGGAACATCTAGAGCTTCTGACGTGGATGGTGCATCTGTACATATGTTGAAAACTGCTGGTATCGCGCTTAAGCGTTTTGATACTTCGCTAGACATCACTTGTACGGCTTCATAAAGGCAATTCGTTGCGGTTTATATATTGGTTTTTGGTTAGGATGTGGGGACTAGTTCCCCACTTCTTTTAACTTAAAATTTGGGAGAGTATTCTTTACCCCCACTAACAAACAAGATTAAAAAAAGAACTGAAATTATGAGTAAAGAGATTTATATCAGAAGACAAGAGCTTAACGGCCATTTACCAAAAGCGGTAAGAGCTGAAGCAATTATGAAACTGAGTAGCGTCTATGTAAATAGACAACCCTTAAAAGGCCTAAGTGCTAAAGAGGAAAAAGAATTAATGGAAGGGATTTTAGATGTTAGTCCTGAACATGTAGATTGGCCTAAACATTCAAAAGCCTTCTGGGCGGAAATGTCAATTCCTGTTGGATTTACAGGAGTGAAACTAGATGTAGGCGTAAGTGAGAATGGAACACCGGATAGTATTATGGATTATCTGAAGTACCAATTTGCACTTAAACATCCACACGTTGCTCTTACAAAGGAGGAAATGGAATTAGATTATAATAAACGATTCTATATCCAAGATCCTACAAGAGAAGATAAGGTTAAGAATAACCAGATTCAACTTAGAAAAGACGCTGATAAAGAATTTATCAAACTATCGTCTAATCCTAAGAGTATGAAAAGGGTATTAAGACTTATGACTAGTACCAATCCTGATAGGATGACTGATGAGCAAATTGAAAATGCTCTTTATGAAATCAAAGGGGTTGAAACTAAAAAGTTCTTACGTCTTTCGACAGATAAGAATTTAGAAGTTAAAGCAGAAATTGAAGAGATGGTAACTGCTAGTGTTTTAAGAAGAATTGGTAACCAAGTAATCTACATAGATGAGGTTATTGGCGCGACTCTTGAAGATGCAGTAGTATACTTAAAAGATAAAAAGAATTCAGGAACGTTGACAGTCCTACGAGCAAAGCTTAAGGAATTGTCGCTTTAATGTTAGGATGTAAAAATGGATATTAATAATATGCATATAGCTGTTAGGCAAGGAGTGGATAAGATAAATTCACTCCAGGCCGACAGTCTACTTTCTCAGGAGCTCGACTTAGAGCTTAACAAAAGTATGATGAAGTTCATTAACCTTAAATACGGTAGAAATAATATCTACGGTAAAGGGTTTGAGCAATCTCAGAAACGTATAGATGATCTAAGCACTTTAGTGGCGGAGTATCGAGGTTTTACAGGATTTGTAGACCGAGAGAAGCTTGCTTACTATAAAAACAAGTACTTGTATAGAGAATTTTTTACGCTGCCTTATAACTACATGTATCACCTAGAGAGCTCATGTAATGTTCTACGAAATAAAGAATGCGATACCGCAAAATTTAGACTAGAATATTACAATGACGCAGACTATACGGCTAATACTGATTATGAAGGAGAGTCTAAAGTTTTGTTTATGCCTTTTTCGTCGTTAAAGACTGATTCGGGGTATAATTCAGATCTTACATTAACAGGTGGTGTAGAGTACAGTGGAGATGGGTTTGACCCCGTAGAAACAATAAATTTTGCAAGTGGAGGGAATAGTACAGTTCTTAGCACTATAGTGTGGAAATATGAAGACTCTGATGAGGTACTTCTACCTTTCAATACTAACGGCACCATTCAAGATGAGAGTCACGTATACAGAGATCATATTATAGAAAACATTCTAACGAACCACTCGGAAGAGGTAGATATTTTTTGGGAGAGAGCTGGGAACTATTATAAGAGAGATACTTTTATAGTTATCATTCGTCCTAATTCTAATTTATATTCTAAAGTTAGAACTCCAGAAGAGACCTTAGCTGTAGTAGATACACTAACTAGTGCCTTTTCTGGATTCCTTGCGGATGGAACGTACACCACTAACACAGGGTCTGTAGTTTTTAACTCTTATTTACATCTAAGGACTTTAGGTAGATTTGGGTACGACAAAGGGATTGAGGTACAATCTATATCTACAGATAAAATTATAGGGTACAAGAGAATTTTTAGGGACCATACTACAGATAATTCAGAGGGGTTTTCGTATATTGAAGACATTAATGATGAGTTTGAAGGTGTTAATATGCCTATAAAGTATGTGCAACATGATGACATTCATGCGATGTTGCGCGACCCATTTAACCGTCCAACTATGTTTACAACCCTAGGGCTGTTTACATCTAAAAGATTAGAGCTGTTCTCAATATCAGACAGTGCGGGTTCCGCAAGCTCTATTCCGGATAGTGTTAAGATAAAATATTTAAGATCCCCCAAACCAATATCATTGGGGAACAACATAGACTGCGAATTGCCACAGCATACTCACGAAGAGATTGTGGAAATGACGATAAGCAGTTTACTAGAGGAGTTCTCGGACCCTCGATACAAGACTCATATGAATGAGTTAAATAAAAATGAATAGTAATTTATTAAATTAAAACAAAATGGCAAGACATTTGTTATTAGGGAATGGTGGCGCGGTCGGCATTTCTTCAGGAGTTGTTACTGACAAAGCAATTTTTTTACAAGCTGAGGATGGAACAATCTTAGATAATGCTGAAACGCATGCATTAAGTAATAGTTTTAGAGTTATACAAGGAACTGCGGGTGCAAACATCGTATCTCCATGGATCAACGCTAAGAACATTATATCTGTTACAACTGCAGTAGCTGCATCTCAAGCTGCTCAAGTAGGAACATTGACGTTCGCTACTAATGCTTCTTCAGCATTCAACGTTGAGTTAAAACTGATTGATAAATCATTTGGTGTAGCTCCTGCTACATTGCGCTCTTTTGAGGCGGCAATTGTTGCTGGGAACACTCCTACAATTATTGCAGCAGCAGTAGCAGCAGCAGTTAATGCTAACCTTCCAAGCTTCATTAAATCTTGCAGTTCAGCTGCAGGTGTAGTAACTCTTACAGGTTACAAGAAAGGTGAAGCAATGGCTAATGGTTCTATCGCAGAAGAGGTTGTAATTTTTGGAGCCGCGGATAATAGCGCTGACTTTAAAGGTACAGGCTTAACAGTTTCTATCGCTGCTACAGCGGCTAGTAAAGGTTCAGGTGATGAATTTTACTTACGTGAAGCAGAGGTAAATGCACAAGGTGTAGGTTCTGGATATTATGACAGAATTAAATTTCCTAACGCTCCTGCAACGTACGCAGCAGCTTCTCACAAGTACACAATGATTACCATTGTAGCTACTAAAGATGGAAGTACTAGCTCTGCAATCAACGGTGTTGACAACTTAATTGAGGTTAACATTTGTATGAGAAAGATTGCTTCTGATGCTCTTTTAGATGCATTAGTAGTTAAACTTACTTCTTACTTAGGGTCTGTAGGATTTCCAGCTCTAACAGGTTTAGACTCATAAACCTTCAAATTAAACTAAGCGCTAAGGGACTAGTTCCCTTAGTAGCTTTTTTATAATTTTAAAATCAATACAGATGCCATCAATTAAAATAAACATTTCTAACGATTTAGATGTTCTAAATGTTAGCTATACCTTACAAAATGAGGTATTTAACAATATAACGGTATATCCATTCACAGCGAATGGCATAGGAGAAGGTGTCGAAATCTTAAATCCTGGGAATACTGTACAAAATTTAGATGTTGCAGTTTCTGGAACATTTAATCATAACGTAGTAAAATCTGTATTTACAACTTCCGGTCTTCCTTTTTCTGGGGTTTACTTGGTAGAATTAAATGTAGGTAGTGAGGTAAACGCTTCAGTTATAGCAAATATACTTTTAGCAAAAGAAGTAGATTGTTGTATAGCAGATAAAATGTACACAGCCGTAGATTGCGGATGTGATGATGTAGCATGTAATGAGAGTCTGATGGATGCTCAAAAAATGTTTTTATTCAAACAATCTGCAGAATACGTTTTAAAAAGTGTAGCTTTAACTGCTCCACGAGATGATATTAAAAGACTTGCAATCTTAACGGATGCTCAAAACAAATATAATAAAGCTATAGAGTTATGCTCTAATGGCTGTGGCTGCGGTAACTCTCCGTCATAACTTAAACTATTTTACGTATATATGGGATATGCAGCACATAGGGGAGACCCTAAATTTTCATCCGTCCAGTCTTTTAGAACAGTGGACAATATTTATATTAGAATAGTTACTAGAGTATCTCACGGTTGGGATCCTATAACAGATATTTCATATAAAAATACAATTCTAAAGGAGTATGAACAATCTTTAGATATTACTACGACATCAGACTTCAAGGTTTTTTTATACACATTTAACTCTGAAGTTTCTTCTGTTTTAAATAGTACTAGTTTTGATGCGGAGTACTTTTCTAAATCAAAATCTACTCTTACAGGATACTTTGATATTCCACAATTGGATTTAGGGATTAGCGATTTAGTGTTTGAAGATAAGCTTGGTGGTGGGGATATAGATAACTTGTATAGTTATAATTCTACTATTTACCATTCTTCTTCTACTTTAAAGAATACTCTTAGAACTTTTATATACCCAGCTAAAACTAAAGGCCCGGATACTTTAGCGCCTAAGAATACTGCAGGGAGATACTATGTGTCTAATAGCTCTACAGTATTATATGTAGCTAATAGCGGACTTCAGAATTCGTATTACAAAAGTATAAGTGATCAAACGTCTAACCAAAATATGTACGGCTATTTTGTCGGAGGCGTTGCCTCTCAGTCTATGCATTTTGAATGCTCTATGGGGGCTAAGTCAGGTAACATAAATCTTATAAAAGGAGATGTACATCTTATAAACGCAGTAGAAGTACTAGCTACAAGTACTACATATGAAGTATGTACAACTAGGAATTCTTCTAATTATTACAGAGCTTCTCCTTACCCTACATGTAACGACGGTAACCTTTCTGCAGATATTGTAAACGACTCTTCAAATATATTTATAGATGGAGGATGTTGCGAGACAACCCCTGCTAAAAATTCATTTAAAATTAACCATACAATTGAGATACCTCCTACTAATGATCTAGATGGTGGGAGTATTTTATATAGATGGGAAGGGGGGACTCCTCCATACAATGTAAGCCTTACATGTGCAACAGGGGATACAGGATGTGCAGCAACTATTGGAGCTGTAAACACATCTTTAAATTCTACCACAGACACTGCGTACACCTTAACTGGGCTATCAGGGTCCAGCTCAGAGGGAGATCTTTACGGATTCACTGTTGTAGATGCTAATTCAGATTCCGTTGGAGGACAAGCTTATATGCCTACTGCCTCCTCAAGGATGCCACCATCATGGTGTAACCTTGTAGGAGCTATTAACTATACTTCTTCCTCCCCCGCTCAATCTGTTCTAAATAACACTAAATGTAGATGGTGCTCAGCAGGAAGTGGAGGAGTAACTATGGGAGTAGAAGATAGCGACGATTCCTCCGACCCTTCAACTGTAGAAGCATTTGCAATGACTTTCAATGATTATGGAGTAGCTCCTACCACAACGGGCGATGTGAACATCTCTATAGGGGTAGATGTTCAAGGGCATATAAACGGATCTGAACACTTCTTTGAGGGGACTGGTACGGAAAGGCTTAGAGTAAAGATGGGGATATTAACAGTTGCTGATTACACCTCTGGGAATGATCTTCCCACCTTGTGGGCTATATCTGACGCCGCTCAAGGCTCCCCAGTACTTGTAAGTCATACCAGTGTTGCTGAGGGAGATTTTGAATTCCATGATGTTGCTCCTGGGTATTATATCTTTAAATCTTATTACTATGACTCTGCGGGTACAACTCTAGATGAGTGTGCAAGTTATACACTCAGAACTGTCACGGCTTACGGATGTACAGATAGTGCTGCTCTAAACACATCTACAGGGCCTTCAGTTCCTGTAGATTATGGCTCAAGTACGGGTAATACTACTGCATTAGTTATATCTGATAATACTCTATGCACTTACGACACAGTAGCAGTAAGTTCAGCTTTTCAAGCAGCATTTGACTTAACTATAGGTAATCAAACAGATGGAAATAATCCATGTTCTTTTGAAGCAAATCTAAACTACAACGGTAATGACTTTAACCTAGCTTTAATTTACGCAACTGTAATATCTGCTGTTTCAGGGGCAATTAACATTCCTGCATCCAGTGTAAGTGTTGCGTATTCATTTGCTACTATTGTGTACTCTTCCTTTGAGGGAGAAGTGTTTACAGGTGAGGCTACGACGGATTTCATGGCAATGCCTGGAGAAACCTTTAATGGGTCTCAGCTTATAAACTTTAACACTGACCCTTCAACAGTTTTTACCCCGGTGGGAATCTCCTCCGCAAGTATGACTATGGCGGTAATGATTGGGTCAACTCCTATAAATCAAACTTTAACTTGGAGTGCAGATTTAGTATCCTTAGCTGCTATAACTAATGAAAATATTGTAGATGCTACTGGAGATATTCTATGTAACGGATGTTTTAACGCTTCGGATTATACTTTAGGATGTACAGACAGTACTGCTTGTAACTACAGTTCATTAGCCACTGTAGATAATGGCACCTGCTTCCCTATGGAAGTTGTAGCCTCAGGTTCAGGCACGGAAGTAACCGTGGTTATGCCTGATGGTGCTGTGATAACAGGTAATCCTTGTGGGTGTACAGACTCCAATTACATGGTGTACGACCCTCTAGCACTTTGGGCAGCAATTACGTATAATGGAGGAGATCCGTATGTAGATAATGCGTACTGTGGACCCTTTATTGTTGCAGGGTGTATGGATTCTACTTATGTAGAATTTAACCCTCAAGCTAATGAGCATGTACCAGGAGATTGTGTAACACCAGTATTAGTCGGATGTACAGATACTCACGCATGTAACTACAATCCAGCAGCTCTACAAATGTGTGATGATAGTTGTTGTATATTCACTCCCTTAAACTGTGGAGCTATTAACAATTGGTCTATAGCATCCTACAACGCTCCTAACACGTGTAACGAAGAGGAAACCCAAGATGGGGTTATAACCTTTGTTAACGCAGACTACTCCGGACCTTTAGCTATTATGGCTTATGCTGTATCAGGAACGGTTTTTAATGTTTGGAACGCATCAACACCTCTAGCAATGCTATCAGGTGTAAACGCTGCAGGTGTATATAGTTTTACTCCAAGCCCCGGCATGTTGGCTGCGGGTGTAACAATGGAGGTATTCCAACACAACTCCTTAGGTACTACTGTAACTTTTAGTGGTTTAATTTCCTCAATAGTTCAGATATATTTTACAGTACCTACAGCGGGTATGACGTCATTTTCAGACTTTAGTTTAGCTAACGAATGTTTATGTATGTTTAACGCCCCAGATACGTTAACATCCGGGTTTGACTACCTGACTAACGCTGCGTCGGTATATACTATCACAGCTATAGGAGGTACAAGAGCTAATGGCTCTACAGGTATCTGTGGATGTATGGACGAAATGTCTGGTACATACGAGCCTACAGCTGAAGTGCATACTCCAGCATTATGTGAGTACCATGGGTGTAACGATCCACTTGCTACTAATTACTTGCCTGGCGCTACCGCTATCTGCGATGACCCTAACTCCCAAACATATGGAGGCTACCCTTGTAGTCCATGCGTATATGGAGTGGGAAGCAATTTATATAGCCCAGCCTTCTGTATGCCTTCTAACGTTTCACAACAGTTAGAAGTTATTAAGAAGTGTATAGGTACAGCAGGTACAAATTCATATATAAATACTATAACAGGTAAAGATGACTGCACCTTTAAAGAGGCGTGGAAGTTAATACTTATTGAATACTTACTATCTAAAAAAGGTTTAGACTGTGTATATAATTGTGCTGATGGGGCAACCCCAAAACTAAGTACTTTAAAAACGTGCGAAGAAAAGGTAACTCATGGTGCTGGGCAGTATGTAGGCACACTGGCTAGCCCGTTGACAACTGCGGATGCCGACTTCTACAGATCTTTTTGGGTGGGGGATGTAATTAGAATGCGCCGTTCATCTTTGCAGCCTGTGTATTATTATGAGCTGATTAAGTACCCTGAGATATACTTACCTAATGGGGATCTTGCAAGTACTTTAACTATACATCACTCAGACTATTATACAAATTTAGGTACATCTGATTTATCTGTAATGTACTCTCCTTTATCTTCAACGGGGCATGCTTATTGGAAAATGTGCGAAGAACCACCTTCTAAGCCTTCAAGTAAGGATTATCTAGGAAAATTCATTACCTTCGTGCAGAATTACTGCAGAGAATGTCAATTACCTTCTTCTAAAATAGTAAGTGAGGATAATACAACTCCTATAGAATCTGTTATAACAGTGAATGGGATTATACTAACAATTAATAATTCTGAATTAAAATAACATATAATGGCAGAGATAAAATCACTAAAGACCTTAGCTAAAGCATCTGCAACTGCAAATGATGTTTTGCTGGTTACAAATACTAGCACTAACGTTGCTACTAAATATTCTTTAACTAATGTATTCCCTAGTCTTTTAAATTACGGAGCTTCAGGTTCTAGTTTATTTGTAGATGTTACAGGGAAGAATCAACTAAGGTTTAAAGGGATAAAATCTGCAGACGCTAAAGTAACGGTTACAACAGTCTCTAATGACTTGGTGTTATCTTTAATTGAAGCTCAAATTGACTTATCTAATTGTAATAACACTTCTTCAGAATTTACAAACGGAGTAAACTTCACTAAAACTGTAACAGGAACTAACACTGTTCCTAACGGAGGTACAGGGCTAACCAATATTGCAAAGGGTAGTATAATCTACGCGGCAGCAACTAATGTTCTAGCTCAGACAGTTTTATCGACCAATGGTGCGCTACTTATAGGTAATGCTACAGCAGGATTACCTATCAACTCTACTCTTACAGCAGGTTCTAACGTTACTATAACTAACGGACCAGGTAGCATCACAATTGCTGCATCTTTAACAGCTTTAGCTGCGAACTTAGATTGTAGTACATTTGGAGTTAACCTAAGCCATGGAGTAGGAAGAAGTTGGGTATCGGGAGATGGATCAGCTGAAGGTATGTCAGTAGATTCTGCTGGTAGAGTATTTATGGGAGATAGTAATCCAGCAGTTCCAACTGTTGCAGGTCAACTGCACATGGGTGGAACGTCAACTGTCGCACTAGCGATAGGGAATACAAACAACTATAAAGATCACAGTATAATGGCCTTGACAGCACCTGCGGGAGTTTCAGGTTTAAACCTTACATTGCAAGGTGCTAACGCTTCTAGTGGTAACACAGTTGGTGGGGCTATAACTATTAAAGCTGGTAACGGATCTGGATCTGGTTCAGGCGGAGGTGTAAACATCTACGGAGGAAACTCAACGTCTGGGATACCGGGGGCAATTAAGCTTTACACAACTCTTGGAGGAGTAAATTCTTTAGGGTTAGAATTAGGATTAAATAAGGATGTAAAAATATCTGCTGGTAACGCTGTAGTAGTGGCCGCAGACAAAGGATTTATGCATATGGGTAGCGGTGTAGTATCGCAAGCCACTGACCATAGTACTGGAGTTACATTAAATACTACATCAGGTGTAATTACATTAGCAGCTGTAACATTAGCTGCTGCCACAAATGCTCAGTTTGTTTTTACAAACAGTACCATTAAGGCAGACTCTGTAATCATGCTTACAATGCAAGATGAGAATACAACTAACAACGCTCAACTTACCGCTGCACTTATTACTGTTGCTGCAGGAAGTTGTTCAATAACGATTCATAACCCGGCAGCTTCTGGTTCAACATCCGCAACTGCTTCAAAAGTTCACTTTTTAATTATCAACAAAACCATTTAAACCAAACCTTATGTTAGCGTTAAAAACCAAAAACCGCGAGTACGTAGATTTAATTAACGGATTATTTAATGTTCAAGACTTACAAGGAGTTCGTTTTGGATTAGCTGTTTCCAAAAATATACGTATATTGCAAAACGAACTTAAAGACTTAGAGGACGCATCAGTAGCGTCTACAGAGTTTATGGTTCTAGCAGAAAAAGTAAAAGGATGTAACGGAGACAAAGAAGCTTTAACAGCTTTAGAGGAAGCTCATGTGGATCTTATAAAAGAAAGAGAGGATCAACTCTTAGAAGTAAATAGTATGATGGAGGATGAAGCAGAGATTACTTTGCACCCTATATCAATAGCTGTACTTCCTGAACAGATCTCAGCTGCACAAATAACAAATATTGATAGATTATTAATAGATTAAAACATACACTATGTTACGTACAGATCAAGAAGTATTACTAGATGCAATAAATAAAGGTATAGGTAGAGCAGTAGCCCCTAGTGGAGCTGTACTAATAAATGACACAAGTTTACATACAGGACCCTTTTCAGCTTTTACAGCTTTAGAAGATGCTACTGTAGATGTAAGTAAGTGTGACATATCTTTTATTGAAGGCGCGGATGTAGATTTTTTAGTGACTACTGGGATAACCTTACAGGGTACTTTTACATCGCTAGCTTTAACTGAGGGAACAATAATAGCCTATAAACTATAAGAGTATGTTTTTAAGCATAGGTATAGGGGTAAAAAGGTTTGGATCTGTAGTAAGCGGTATAATAAAGAAGAACCTACAAGCATGGTTTGACTTTAAAAAGGCTGATGTTATAGGTGCGGAGTTGATTAAAGGCGGTAGCTTTGATTCTGGAGACTTTGGATTGTTTACCGTAGCCGTAAATGGTACTGGGGTTGTGTCTGTTGTTAGTATTGATGGCGGGTATGGTGTTAGAATTCAAAACCCTGTAGCCGACAGCAGCCCTGCTAATTTAAACTACCTAAACGCCTTAGTTGTTGGGGAGACGTATGAGTTGACGTATAGAATCGTTGACAACAGCGAAGGTCTGATTTACATTTGGATTTCAGTTCCAGCAGTTGATTTCCCCCAAGAAGTAGGAACACACACTATTACTTTTACAGTTCCTACTGGCAGTTCCACAGCCCTAGTGTTTAATAGAACTGGAGGAGGAGTAGTTGATGTAACAATCACTGATATATCTCTGAAGAGAGTATCTCAATTCGTTAAAGACAAATCCCCTAATACTAACAATGCTAAGTTATTTACAGGTAAGGCTTTAAGCTTTAATGGTAATGACCACGTAGACTTAGGGGCAGCTCAGCCTTTAAAAGTTGAAGATGATTATACTTTTGCTATATGGTTTAAAACCTATGATGTAGCCCCTCAACAGTGTATATACAATACTAGTACTAGCAGTGCTGACAGGTTGGGTATGGGGTTTAAGAATGGTAAGGCTATGTTTAATTATTATACTATGGATACGAGCCCAAGTTCGTATGTTGGCCGACAATCTAAAACTGTAATCCTTGCTGATACTTGGTACCGAATGGTTGGAGTTTCAGAAGGAGGCGCACTAACTTTATATCTGAATGGGGTTCCAGACGATGAGCTAGCTACTACAGATGCGTATAGATATAGCTTATATTCAACTCTTGGGGCAACAGGTTCAAGTGTAGCGGGAAATAAACTATTCTTTAAAGGCGAGTTATCAGATTTACAGGTATACAGTAAATCTTGGACCGCTGAAGATGTAGCGTTTGATTATAACAACCCTAATCTATTAGTAACAGATAACCCTAGCACACTTATTAGCCTATCTAGTTTATCAGCGTACTACGCTTTAAATGAGGGTAGTGGAAATAGGATATACGATAGTACAGGGTTAGGTGCTAACATAAGTGACACATCTTATTTTCCTAATGGTGGCTGGAGTATCACGAATGGTATTGCTACAAACGATGGCGCAGGAGATACAATGACAAACGGGTTGCTGACTATTGATTCAACCTACACTGCAACTGTAAAGTTAGATACATACACAAGTGGGACGTTTTCTGTTTACTTGGGGTCTGGAACTGAATCTACTGATTTTAGTGGGTTAGATGAGTTTACGTTTACTGGGGTATGCTTAGGCGATGCAAACTTTAGAATAAAATCTAAAAGTGGAATAGGTTCTTTAACGCTATCTAATATCTCAGTAAAACTACTCAAAGCAGACGATGGAGAAGGAGAGTTCTTCGATGCAACACCAACTGCTGTTGGTGCGACTTGGGTACATAACCAAGACACCATTCCTCAGCTGTGGTTAATGGATTGGAGTAAGGGGAGTAATTTATTTAGATACAGCGAACCTACGTCACCTGAAAGTGGGGGTGTAGGAGCTACTTACGAAAACTTCACTTGGGGTAATACTTCAGGAGCTAATTTTACTAACTGCGTAAGGTTTGGAGACAATTCAGTAGATAGATATAGATACGGAGCTACCGTTCCCTCTAGTGTTGATGCTACTTTATCGTGCTATGTTATTATGGACGATTTAAGTGAACCAAACGTGGGGCTACACAGTTCGTCAGGTGATTTTTCTATTGTTATAGGGGGTACTGTTGGTGCTGCTATAACAGTAACATCAACTAGCGTAGGTGGTAATGTTTGGAGAATATCAAAAACACGAGTCACTACTACTACTAATTTATCTAATAACGGAATAGTTAAATATACA